>Ga0310786_10000105_pt1 | contig 132635 bp, 163 predicted proteins | sample AusTroGonzalo_MG_FD_203881 | JGI IMG/M metagenome (GOLD analysis project Ga0310786, IMG submission 203881) | Bovine rumen microbial communities from tropical cattle in Woodstock, Queensland, Australia - Gonzalo_03 (v2) (version 2) | ecosystem: Host-associated > Mammals > Digestive system >...
CGAATGGGACTGCACATTTTCCGAAATCTTTACAAAATTTTTTGTCGTTTGCTTGCAAAGTTAGAGATTATTTCGTATCTTTGCAACGTAACCAAACGACAAGCGGTTGCAACAAAATAGTTCTTTGACGTATTTAGGGTTAAAACAAGCGGTACGCGTAGCGGTCATTTAGAGTGACGTATGCACAAGCGCAAACACGAAAGCGGTCATTTAGAGTGACGTATTGTGTACACATAGGCGCAAACCGCTTGGGGAGATAAGAATGTCGTTTCTTATTCGGCTATATCCGTGCCGACGTGCGAGTGCCTACTATAATGGTGCGTATTATGCAAGACTGACTGCCTCTGTGTGCATGCTTCCATAGTGCTTATTTCGTGACGAAACGTGTACTAAAATATAGACTCATCAACCGACGTATCTACACTTTGCGAGTACCTTGATGGCTTATGTGTTAGGTAGGCGGTGGATAGTGCGAATCTATCCGCTCCCACAATGCGACGTATGAGCGCAGATAACATCTATCAACATCAAAATTTTACAATTATGAGTACTACAAAGAGAATCGAGAAGAAGAATGAGAAGCGTATGACTAAGGAAGTGACTAAGGACTCACGTACCTTATCCGCTCAGTTGCTGACCCTGTGGCACAACCACGCTATGCAGCTTGTATCTATCAAGTCTGACGGCACTGCTACCGCCTATGGTGTAACCAAGGAAGAGCACATCTCCTATATGGGTATGGCTCCCCACTTCGTAGGCAAGGGCGACAAGAAGAAGTGTGTAGGCTATACGCCCGCTACCTTTAACGCAGTCGTAGCTGAGCAGCTCTTAGAGCGTAACGACCAGGGTAAGGTTATGCAGACCTACGTCTATCGCGACCGCAACGTCATGGTGGAATCCTATGAGGAGAACACTGACGAGGGCACACGCAGCTATTCTATCTACACCCTCGAAGAGGCTACCAAGAAAGCCAAGGGAGAGTCCGGCGCTAAGGCTATCAAGGTCTATCGCAAGTGCATGATTGACACGTATGGTTGGGGTCCTGAGCTTATCATGGACGTACTGACTCAGAGCAAGTACATCGCTGATGAGACTAAGCGCGCAGAGAAGAGCCGCGAGAACTATGAGGCTATCGAGCACGTCTACATTGTTAAGACTATTGACGGTGTGAACAAGATTCAGGAGATTGAGAAGCCCGTGTTGGAGTTCTAAAGCGAGTGGACTATGGTACCGGAACAGATGTACGACCCTATGAGTGAGCAGAGCACGCCTACCATGCGTGCCCTGCTTATCGTTCTACAGCGAAAGTACGAACATCGAAGTGCAGAGCGCAAGAGTGCTAAGCAGACTCTATTGGTTCTCGGGCGCAGTCCTATCACGGGTAAACGTAAGGGCGGTGGCATGAAACATGTCGCTGCTATCGCCAGAGACAGACGTCCGCAAAAGCGCAGAGTGAAGAATACCTGCTATCGAGAGGAAGCTGGTACTGTCAAGTCCTATGTGGGTGTATGTCGCTTCGAGAATAGCTACATCACGAAGACCTGCTATCGCAAGAGTTTGTAGTGGCAGGCTTACCCGTAAACGTGGACGAGGGAGTGATTATCGCGGCTAAAGTGCGTTAGGTGGCGGGACGCTCCACATCCCTCTATCGGTTCGACTCCGATTACGGGTGCATTGTTTTGCTCAGGTTGCAAGTAGACGCAGGTCGGACGAAAGCGTAAAATGACTATCCTGACGTTTGTGCAGGCTATCCACTTGGGTGGGCTGCAGGTTCCTATACGAGTTTAAGGTGTTGGCAGAGTGCGGATGCTGAATAGTTGGTGAGTCAATGCGTCAAAGTAAATCCACTATGGCGAGCTCGCGAATAAGTAAGCGAGGCTATCCGTGAGGAAGAGCGTACTGGTGGTATGCGCTATCGCAAGACAGCGTATGGAGTGAATGGACGACACCCCTATCATGGGGGAAGAGATATAGGGCGGAATGATTAGGAACTATCCGTATCATCGCGGGAAAACGTACCTGGGTGGCGGGGGTACACGGATGGCTATAGGGTTCAATTCCCTATCCGCTTGCAATTACGCTCAGACAGACACTTGAAAGCGCACTTTTATAGGACTATGGAAAGGTGGTCAGCGGAACGTGCTAAGGCGTGAGACGTGTGTTATCAACAAAATTGGTTCATCCACTAAAACGAGAAAAAAGTGAAGACAAGAGAAGTAGACTACAAGGACATGAGTACGGAAGCTATCGAGGATATGCTGACGGACTATCGTAATGAGTTGGCAACCATCGGGGCGCGCAAGGAGTGGCTATCGGGCGAGATTGACGAGCTGCAGGCTATGCTGGACGAGCGTGCGAGTAACGAACCAGAAGACGAGTGAGCCTATGGCGAAGAAGTGGGCTATCAGTGACGAGCCACCCCTAAAAGTACGCGTGGTACAGGAGGTAGAGCGCGCAGACTGGGGTGATGTGACGGACAAACCTACCCGTATGAGGACTATCGGCAGACGTATCGTGAAAGTACTGCTGGCGCTATGGGCATTGTCTATCGGTTCGTGGCTGCAGTCGTGCCACCATATCGCGAGTGCCGACGAGCCGCAGGATGCTATCGACGGGCAGACCGACCCATTCGACGTGATGTAACTATACGGGGCGCATGACTATCGGGCTGTGCGCCCCGTTGTCTTCGACCTATCGGAAAAACATTGGAGAACAGAATTATGCAAGGATTTATCGGAACCTATGCCATCTATTTCCACTCACGGAAACGCATGGCGGACACAAGCACCTGGAGAAAAGAGAAAATGCCAAGTGACTACACGGAGCAGGAAGTGGCTACGGCCGCCCGTCTCGCAGATTGCGAGGGCTATGCTATCGTGAAAGACAATCAAGTAAAAAGCATGAAATGGTTTGTAAACTAAAATCCGGAGGACTGACCTATGGCAACGAAAGCAGAGACAAGAATTATCTTCGGCGAGTCGTACACTCTCGAAGATGTGGACTGGTGTGTACAGACAGGCTATCCCGTTGAGCGCGGGCGCATGAGTCACAGCAGCATGATTAGTGGTCTATGGAACGGCGACAAGCAGGCTATCCGCGAAATGCGCGAGTACATGGAGTCGCATGAGTTCAAGCGCCTGGAGAGCGCGGGTCGTATCTATCACAACATTATGAACAAGCTGCACCGTCAGGGCATGTGCAGCGTGACAGACGCCCGCTACGTCTACGAGGCTATCCTGCGCCTGCCGTGTGAAGACTATCCAGAATACCGCAAGGAGTTGGAGCAGAAATATGGAAAGTATATTGCAAATATTCGCCGCAATCGCGAGCGCAAGGCTATGCGCAAGGCGGCATAACACATAACCCCAAACTATCAGGAGGACTGAGAAATGCAAAAATCGACTATCACATTGAATGGTGTGGACTATATCGTTCGCACTATCGACATCACGAGCCTGCCGACGTTCGATGGCGAGAGCTATCGGAGCGTGGACGTGGCTGACGTTGCGCTATGGGACGTGCTGGAGCGCAGAATGGAGCTGGGCGACAAGTACGCCACGAGGCTCGACGAGGAAATCTTCTTTTATTCCGACTCGGAGTTTATACGCAGGGATCCTACGGACGAGGAGCTGCTGGACTATCTGCGGGAGCACCTTTGCGACATGACGCGGTTCAAGCCCGTGCGCCAGCCAGAGGCTATCGACTTCTATGCTGTCGAACTTGACGACATGGGACAGAAGCAGATTTCGCTCTTGGGATACACCTATAAGGGCGACAACTGGAAGACTATCGACGTGCGTGGCGTGTGCCTGCCGCTGTCGGAGTTCGTAGACGGCATGCAGGGGCACGAGGATTATGTAAACTCCCTCTATGAGGCGAGCAAGGAGTACGAGCATGATGTTACCGCCGAGCAGTGCGTCGTGGCTATCAACCACTTCTTCGACGGCGAGCCTGCGGACTATCGCCTGCAATTTGAGGACGTGACTATTGACACGCCTGTTGGTAACTATGTGAACAGCTAAAACCATAAACTATGGCAAAATATTGTGTAACATGTACGCAGATCCACAATGGCTATCTGTATTTGGAAGCGGATAGCAAGGACGAGGCATGTGCTATTGCAAGTGAACGTCTGGACGAAGTGGAGTGGGAACTTGGAGAGCAGACGGCAGACTATGCCGAAGAAGTAAAGTAACTAAAACCAAAACGAAAATGAGAACAATCGCAAAAATGTTGATAGCCGCTATCGTGGCTATGTTTATGGCGCTGGTGCTGGTGGAGCATGGCGTCAGCACTAACGTAGTGGTGGCCGTGTATTTCTGCACGGGCATCTTGGGCGCAGCATTAGTGGGAGTGTTCGACGCGAAGCGCGACACCCGCTATCGCTCTATCGACAACAAACGCGCTAACTATAAGCGCGCAGCATAATCATCAACAAATTCAATTCAAAAAATTTACAACTATGGCAACAAAAGACATGGCAAACACCGCCAAGAAGAGTGTAAAGACTATCTTCAAGAAGATGTGGGAGAATACCCCGAAGGCTATCCGCTGCTCTACAGGCAGTGCAGTAATAGTTTCCATGGCAGCCGGCCTGCTGGCTGCGCCTGCTATGGACGAGTGCGGCAAGGCGGCTGTGCAGGACATGGCGCACGAGCTGAATTACACGTGGGATCCGTTCGACGGCATCCTGGCATAAACTATGGGAGGAGTGACTATGGCAAAAGTGATTATCATGGTGCATGACACCGACGAGTATTCGGAGAGGCTGGCTAACGAGTTCTATAACTTCGAGGGCGAGCTGGACGAGTTTGTGGAGCATGTGCGCACCCACTATCCGCAGGCATTGTGTGAGCCTGCTGAGGAGCAGGTGCAGGGCATGGTGGACGAGCAGAGCGACCGCTATATCCTGACTAACGAGCAGCACAATATGGGCGAGACGATGCGTATATACGAGAAGCAGATGTCGAAGACGTGGAAGGAGCGTATGTTCGGTCTGTTCGACGCTATCAACCGCAGCGGTGTGGACAATTCGCAGTGGGGCGTATGCGAGGATGTGGACGATACGCACTATGAGTTCGGCACCGTTGGCGTGCATCGGATGCCTGGCAAGTGGCTCTATGTGTACACCGACGAGGGCGGCGTGAACCCGCTGGGTCGTTGGTCGGAGCGTCTGTCTGAGCCTGACTATGAGATGGCGCTGAAGCGCGACGGCGCAGAGCCGCTGATAAACCAGTCTGTTGTGTTCTATAAGCTGGAGGACTAACTATGGCAAACGAAAGACAAGAGACTGTGCGTCTCTATTTCCCGAACATAGATCGCACGTTTGACTACACCTATCCGCGTGACTTGAACTGCAACCGCCTGCGCCCTGCCATGCAGGAGTTTTACGACAAGGAGGCCGACAAGCTCTTTGCGCTCTATGGCTATGCGCCTATGGATGTCTCTGTGCTTATCGACGGCATCGAGACGTGGAGTGTTAAGGCGTGCTATCAGGAGACACTGTGGCACTCATTCTTCCGTGAGGGCGGAGACTCATGGAGCGGTAGTTTCTCACGTTTTACAGACTCTCTTATGGGGTTCCGCTGGCGTGAGGACGAACGGGAGTGCAGGGAGAAGAATGTTGAACTAAAATCAGCTTAGACTATGGAAGCAAAACGTTTTATCTGGTATTCCCAAAGCGAGGAAGCGTGGGAAGAACTGGCAGAGGCATACCAGCGCATGACGCTGGATGAGTTCGTGGAGTATATCCGCGAGCACTATCCCCACCTTGTGCATGAGCCTGAGGCGGAGGAAGTGGTGGACGATGTGCAAGCGACAAGCGAGCACCACCTGCTGACGTGGAGCGACGGCATGGATGAGTTTGTGACCATCTATGAGCGTCCGAGTGTGTATGAGCAAATCCCGTTCTAAATATGAAACCGAGACGAAAGAATTTCCTATCGTGGAGCGAGGCATGGAGTATGCTTCTCTGCGGCGAGATTATTGCAGCCTACCGATTGAGTGCAGGTGCTGTGTCCTATCTACGCCATCAGGCATGGCGCATAGGGCGTACCCTGCAATCGAGTGGGGTAGGAGTGTATGAAACTTATTCACTGGCATGACTATGATGAGAACTATCCAAGAGGTCTATGACGACTACCTTGCATGGCAGCGTCAAGACGCAACGAGAGTAAATGTATCGTTCAGAGACTATCTGCGTGACGAAGTGTGTAACTAAAAAAATAAACGACTATGGCGAAGAGAATTTCTATCAACAAGGTGCGCCGCCAGATTGCGGTCGCCCTGCACGTGAGCAATAACGAGGCACAGCAGCTGGTGCCCATGTTTATCAGAAAAGCAGCGTGAGGTATGGCAAAGCAGACTTACATTATTCAGCACTGGTATGGTGCTGATACCTATCGCGAAGCCCTGTATCTGGAGGGCAAGCGCGACGAGAATGGCAATCGCATAGCCGAGCGCGACTTCAACCGCGTATCGGTGAAGCTGGTGAAGACGGCGCTGCGCTATCTGGCTGGGTGGCGCAAGCAGGCTAAGGAGCACGGGTGGACTACGCTGTTCGCTACGCTGACACGCGACGATGCCCGCTATCAGATTATCGCCACCCCTGACGGCTACAACGAGACCGAGGTGGTGGCCGAGGGATGGATGAAAGACTTAGACAAAGCAGCGTGAAACTATGGAGAAGAAAATGACAAAGCGAGAGAAACTGCGTGAGGCTTATCAGAGGCTAAAGGCAGGCTGGACGCTGAAGTACGGGACTGCATTATGCTTTATCGGCGTGTGCGACCGTTATGGTTCGCCGAGCTACGGCAAGGAGTATATCTACTGGGAGCACTACGGGCGGTCGGCTGTGACCGTGAGCATGAGGAACTTCAAGTGGCTGCTTGATGTCATCTTCAAGGTGGAGGACTATTCGGACTATATATTGGAGGACTGACTATGAGCGTATTTCCTGATACCACAAGACCTATGCAGCTGTGTGCCGCTATGGTTACTGATATGCCCGTCTATGAAGCGACTGGCATCGAAACGAAGAAAGCCGTCGTGAGGGAAACCGTGACCCAGTGCCTGCTTGACATGGCCGGCGAAATCTATATGGGCTGCTATTCTATCGGCAGCGAGTTCCGTATCAGCTACATGAAGCTGCTGGATTTGCAGACGAACCTCGTGCTGAAAGATGAAAACACTATCGGGCGTCTACGCAAGTATTTCAAGACGCTCGACCCCTGGTCGCTCGTGGCGTGGATTGATAAGCTATTGGACAATCACAAAGACGAGCGTGAGATTGAGTTTAAGTGGATGCTAAACTGAGTAAGAGTATGGCAAAGATTGAAGACAAGAACTTCTATATTGGAGTGACTCCCTATGAGCACGAGGGACAGACGTATGACGTGCTTAACGTGACGGCCGGCTACCGCAAGGGTAGGGGCTTCTATGCGAATATCCATGCAGGGTGGAAGACGGACTGGGGCGGCTACGGCTGCACGTTCGACTTCAGCGGCAATCCGCTGACGGACACTATCTGGGTGGATGTAAAGGACAGCCCGAAGAACTCGCAGAAGACCATCGACGTGATGGCGGCTGCTCTTCAGCAGGCAAAGGATGACATCGCCTATCTGTTCAACGAGCGTGACTGGGAGCATCTGAAACACCTGATGAAGTCGGTTGCGCTGTACGGCTATACGGCAAGCACCTGCGAGTTCATGAAGAACGTGAAGAACGAGGCTATGGTGAAGGCTCAGGTGCGGGCTGCAAGAGAGAGCGCCAACGAAAAACCGAGTGAGACTATGGGACAGAAGACGATGAAGCAGTTTAAGGACTTGAAAGCAAAACATCCCGATGCGCTGCTGCTGTTCCGCTGCGGCGACTTCTACGAGGCGTATTGTGAGGACGCGGTGGAGTGCGCGAAGATACTGGGCATTACGCTGACCACCCATAAGGACGGCTATCAGATGGCTATGTTCCCCCACCATGCACTCGACACCTATCTGCCCAAGCTCATCCGAGCTGGCAAGCGGGTCGCTATCTGCGACGAATTGGAGGACCCGAAACTAACGAAGAAGCTGGTGAAGCGTGGCATCACCGAACAGATTACTACCGCCACGGAAGAGTCAAACAATAAAAATCAAACAACTATGGCACAGAACAACATGAAGGCCGCCGACCTTATCGGCAAAGTGATTATCGTAGGCGACAACGTCGCAAGTATTACTATCAAGAGTGCAGAGGATGACACCCTGCAGGGTGAGTTCAAAAAGGGCGACGCTGCCGCTATCCCCATGCCTATCAAGCTGGCACAGTTGGAGAAGATGCTCTCCGACAAGGTGTGGAAACTGCAGGGCGATACCGCTGCCGAGACACCTGCCGACGAGGTCGAGGAGGTGGACGACATCAAGGTGGAGCCTGCCAAGACTACCGCTAAGACTATCGAGATGCCTAAGGCAAAGAAGAGCGGCAAGCCTAAGAAGCAGGAGCCGAAGGCCAAGGCTGACGGCAAGCTGACCTATTCGACCTACACCAACAAGAAGGGCAAGACGTGTGCCCGTATTCTGGGCTTTGGCGAGAACGACCCTGCCTACGTGAACGCTGCCGACTTGCACGGATCGGCTACCTATGAGCGCAACAAGGACGGAGGCAAGACTTTCTATCTCATCTTTGGTCCTCGCTATGCCGACGCTGCCAAGGAGGTGTGCGACGCGCTGAACGCAGGCAAGGCACTCAAGGACTGCCAGTCAATCATCGACAAGGCTACCGAGGAGCGTGCCCGGACGCGGGAAGAGTGGAAGCAGAAGCGCGAGGAGCGCAAGGCTGCCAAGGAGGACGAGCCCAAGGGCAAGACCTATACAGAGGCCGAGGTGGCTGACCTTATCAAGCGTGTGGTGGCAGGCGACAAGGAGGCTATGGAGATTGTCAATGCCATGAGCAAGGCGGCATAACTTTTCGACCACGGATTGCACGGATTTCACGAATGGGCGGGGTGACTCTATTGGGTCACTCCGCTCAAAATTTAACTCAAAAATATCCAGATTATGGAGACTATCAGAACAACGAGGCAAGCCAGCGACTCCCACTGGTTCGTCATCGAGGGCAAGGACTGCTTCCTGCCGTGGAACTGGGAGATTAAGGTGAACATGCAGACTATGCAGTATGTGGAGCCGGGCGACGACGAGTGGAAGACGTGCGACTGGCCTACGCTGAATGAAATGAACTTTAGCGGCCGTGACATCAAGGAGGGGTTTCCCTATCGTGAGTATGACATCGACCTGCCTAATGTGTGGGATCTGAAACCGGGGCGTGCCCGTAAGATTATGGAAGAGTTCAAGGCCAACGGATTTAATGTGACTATGGACGCCATCATGCACAACTATGCCGCATGGAAGGCTGACTTCAAGAGCGGCTATCGTGGCGAGGACTTCCACCTGTTTACGCCCTGCGGATGCAACGACCTGTCGTTCCGTGCTACCACGCTCGACCCGTCGTGCGATGACTGGCAGACAACCTATATGGGTTAAACGTGAAACTTGAAACTAAAACGAAGTGACTATGGCAAAGAAACAATTCACGATGAACGACAAGCAGAAGGAAAAGTATGCGGAGTTGTTCGCTACGGCGCTCGACACGATGGAGGGCGCGAACTATCAGAAGCCGTGGGTGGCACCGAGACACGGGTCGCCTTGCAACTACAAGTATAAGAAGCCCTATCGAGGGATGAACGACTTCTTCCTGACGCTGCTGTGCGCCGTGAAGGGGTGGGAGGTGCCTATGTTCCTGACGTTCGAGCAGCTGACGGAGATGGGGCTGAGCCTAAACCTGGCTATGGACGAGCAGGGTATGCCGAAGTTCAAGGACAACGGTATGCCGCAGTTCGAGAGCAGTTTCCCCGTGGTGAAGATGCTCCCGAAGATTTACGACAAGGACGGCAACCGCCTGACCGCTAAGGAGTATGACGCGCTGTCGCAGGAGGAGAAGGACGAGTGCCGCAAGTATTTCTCTATGCGTGCCTTTCCGGAGTTCAACCTATCGCAGACCGACTTCAGGGAGAAGTTCCCTGACAAGTGGGAAAATTTGACGAGAGTGCCAGAGCACGACTATGTACACGGCACAGTGGACGAGGTGTTGGAGCGTATGATCATGCAGGGCGAGTGGCGCTGCAAGATTGAGTTCAAGGGGCATGAGTGCTACTATTCGCCGACGCAGGACAAGATTTGTCTGCCAGAGCGCAGTCAGTTCCTGGGCGACGAGCGGTTCTATGCCACGGCGCTGCATGAGATGGCGCACTCTACCGCTCCCGACGTGAAGCGCGAGGTGAAGGGACACTTCGGCGACGAGGACTATGCCATGGAGGAGTTCGTGGCGGAGCTGTCGTCGGCCTGCGTCTGCTCGATGCTCGGCATCGGCAAGCTGCTGGATGAGAACCACATCGCCTATGTGCAGAACTGGCGGCAGGCGCTGAAGAGCGACAAGGAGTTTATCCCCAAGGTCATCGACCAGGTGCAGTCGGCCACGAACTATATCCTGCGGAAGTACGATGCTATCCGCAAGGCGATGGAGGGGCCTGTGGCCCTGCCTATGGCGGCGTGACCTTGCACTGGAATACGGATATCACTAACTTTAACGACAATGACTATGACAGTATTAGAACAACAGTTCATGGAGCGGGTGCCGAACCTGCTCCATGATATTTCGGAGTCGCTGCATGCTATTGCAGAGAGCAAGCCGGAGTATGTCTGGGTGTTTACCGGCGAGCAGGCGTGGGACGGCGAGTGTGCCGACATTATCGTCAAGGTATTCCCGACTGAGGATGCAGCCGTGAAGTATATGCACGACTTCCTGCTGGATGACGGCGGCGACGAGTCTATCCTCCAGTATGTGAAGCGCAAGGACTGGGAGGTGGAGCACGACGAGTCCATGCTCTACCGAGCCTGCAAGCAAGGCTACTATCCCACCGACCACATCGAGTTGACAATAACCAAATGCGAAATCGAAAAATAAACAATTATGGGAAAGAGATTACATGTAGCCAAGCACTACGAGGTGGAGTTTGGCAATACGGAGGCGTTCAACTACAGCCACGACAAGTTCTATGACCTGCTCGGTGCGCTGGGCGGTGAGCCTAACTATGTCTGCGGTGATGTGGACTGTCCGAGCGACATCTTCGAGTGCACCGTGGGGGACTATAACGACGCGGTGCAGAACCTCGAGGTGTATATCAGCGACCCGACGCTGCTCGACGAGAGCGACGACATCAAGGAGCACCTGAATGCTCTGAAGATGACGGCCGAGGAGGTGCTGAAGATTATGAAGAGCTATCAGCAGGAGGCCGACACCCGTGACGGATACCTGCATTTTATGAGTTACTAAATACGATACGAATATGCTGACAGACCCTAATCTTATCAAGATTGCCAACGACGAGGACCTGATGGACGATTTCTTCATCACCATCGGTGACGAGATGGCAAGCGACGAAGAGCCGTCGCGCAAGAAGTTCCGCAGGCTCATGGATGCCTACGAGAAAGACCCTCAGTTTGTAGACGATATCATGATGACGCTGTGCGGCTTTACTATCGAGTCGTTGGCGTCGAAGACTTTTGAATGACTAAAACGATTACGACTATGGAAGATAAACTATTGCAGATGTTCTTTGAGCCCGAGCGGTGGGAGTATGCTATCGCCAAGGGCGTTGGGAAGGATATCCCTAAGAACTGGCTGTACCAGCTCTGTAAGGAGGAGGTGCGCATCAAGATTTATAAGGCTATCAAGGCCGGAGAGTACGAGATTGCCCCGCCGCATATCGCCCTTATCCCGAAGGACACGCCGGGCGAGTATCGCGAGGTGTGTGTCAACGAGCCTGCCGACCGTGTGGTGCTGAGTATCGTGAATGACATGCTCTTCGAGCTGTTCCGCGACAAGGTGCATCCGAGGTGTATGTCGTACCTCAAGGGTGTCGGCTGCGGCAAGGTGGTGCAGGAGGCAAGTCAGGCTATCGTCGTGGCGAGTCGTGATGCTGACGGCCCTATCGGCTTCAAGGCCGATTTGAGCAAGTACTTTGACTCCGTGCCCGCGGAGTATATCGACCAGGCATTTGACATGGTCGAGGAGCGCTGCGGCAAGAGCGCGCTGGTGGATGTGCTCAGGAAGTACTACCACAGTGACTTGTATATCGACACCGACCATGTGGTCAAGGAGAAGTACCGCTCCCTGAAGCAGGGCTGCGCCGTGGCAAGCTGGCTGGCCGACGTGATACTCTATCATATCGACGAGCGGCTGTCGGGGATGAATGTCTATTACGTCAGGTATTGCGACGACATCCTGTGTATCGGTCCTGATGCCAAGCAGGCTATGGACGCGCTGAGTGAGGAGCTGGAGAAGATGCAGATGCACCTGAATCCGAAGAAAGTCGAGTGGCTGGATGACAAGCACTGGTTCAAGTTCCTCGGCTTCTCTATCAAGGGAGCGAGCTTGTCTATGAGCAGCAGCCGGCTGAAGAAGTTCCAGAAGGAGATAGAGACACGCACTATCAAGGCCAAGGTCAAAGGCAAGGACGGCAGGTATCATGGCATCTCATTTGCCAAGGCGCTGAACTCGGTGAACCGCTATCTCTATCATGGTGACGGACAGGGTCACTCGTGGGCTACGGGCATCCTCGGTGTCGTCAATGTCAGAGAGGACATCGACACGATGAACTCGTTTGTCATGGATGCCCTGCGTGCCGTCGAGACCGGCAAGCGGAAAATCGGAGGCTTGGGCTATGACAAGCAGGGCAAGGTAGGATGTATCGTCAGAGGCAGGGGACGCAACGTCTCGGCTAACCGCCGCAAGACGGGCGACGATATCTCTGGCTATATCTCGCTGGGGTGTATGCAGAATGCGATAAGAACGAGCCGTGCGGCGTATGACACGCTGGTGCGCTCGCTGTCGATTATCCAGCCCACCCACCCCAAGGCCACCCCCGACCCCTCCGAGGGAGGGGAGCAGACATCTATCGAGATGCTTGAAGCCGCTTACGCTGCTTACAAGCACTCCGTGCCGAGCGAGAAGACGATGAACCGGACGCATCGGTTCTATGCCCTGCCGGAAAGCGAGCTGTCAGATGACGACATGCTCTATGGCATCAGCCGTGAGCAGGCCGAGCGAGAGCTACTGAAAGCCTTGCAGGGTTTCACGATGCCTGAAGGTAGCGGTTGGTTCTGGCAGAGCGAGAACGACACCGACCTCGTGGTGCTGCGGTCGTGGACTGAGCCGCTGACTGAGGCAGCGTGATACTATTGGCGGCGCACACCGCCCCGCCTGCTTATGGCGACAACGTGTTTAGTTGAGCTGGGTTGAACCAGAGCGGGCGCCTGGATCCGTCCAGGTTGTCACCGTGGATGGATCCTGGCGCCTGTTCTGGCGCCACAGCTCAATCATCGACAACCTATAGCCATGTGCTTCTGTCGCAAGGAGCAGGCATTTTCAGGGCGCACACCCTGACTATCTATCGCAGTAAGACACGCTTTTTTATCAAGCATTTATATCAGCAGAGCATATCCATGTGCCATGTTAATGGCGATAGACAAACAATAACTTTTTTATAAACCCTTTAATTCATACAATTATGACAACAAAGAAAGCAACTACAGTGACTGACAAGAAGAGTGCTACCACCAAGAAGAGCACTACAGTGACCAACAATCCTACCCGCGTGGTATGCCCGGAGTGCGGCGCGGAGTTCGATATCCTGGCAGAGCATGAGCACACGGCCAAGAACGTGACGGTGCTGGGTGCTGACTCCGGACTGGGCACCGTCTATCTGCCCGTGTCGAAGCGTGCCGAGGCGCTGAACAAGGCAGGCATCGGTACGAAGAAGTACTTCTCGATGACTGCCCTCGACGGCAGCGAGTGCCTGATGACCTATGACGAGGACGGACGCCCCGTGCAGGTGAACGAGGACGATCCTGTCATCCGTCAGATTATCGGCGGTGGCACCGTACCAAATAAGAACCTGTTCCGCCGCTGGGTGATGTCGCAGGTATTCCGCGGCCTGTCTGAGCGTGACTACCACGGCCGTCTCATCGGCTTCACCGAGTGGATGGAGCGTCACGGCTACGAGTATCAGTGGAAGATGCTCATCGACGAGCTGCATGCCCAGGCGAAGATGTACGGCAAGGACATGGAGAACTTCGAGGCGCGCAGCCGCTGGTTCAACAAGGAGGTCTGCGTGGCCATGGCCGAGGACTTCATCAAGCAGCTGCGCGAGGTGGCGCTGAAGCAGGACATCCGCCACTGCAAGGGTGCGCCCTATATCCGCGTGAATGGCTTCGGCAAGGGCGTGTTCGTCGAGGATATCGACAAGAAGCTCATCCAGCCGCTGCGTATTGCACTCACCGGCATCAGGCACGCGAAGACACCCGTGCAGTTGGAGACGGCTGTGCGTGTGTTCTGGAAGCAGGCCTATGGCAAGGAGTGGATGTGTAAGTACAAGCAGTGCGCCCGCTGGAAGGATGCCTACAAGGGTGCCGGTGCCTACTTCACCATGCAGAACCTGCTGCGCTTCCACGGTGCGAAGTTCCCCAAGGACAACGACTTCTATGAGCGCGGCAAGAGCTCTCTGGAGATGCTTGACGCTGCCGCCGAGCTGTACTGGGACGAGGGCTGGCGCCTGTTCGGCCTGATGAAGCAGATGATTGAGGAGAACCATATCGACATCGAGAAGAAGCGTCAGGAGTGGCGCGAGGCGAAGGAGGCTGCGTGCGACAAGCGCCGTAACCGCTAAGGCATGAGAGGCTGCGCATACAGCATGGCTTCCGCAGGGCGGCAGAGATTTAATAACAGATCACTCTATCGGAGATGGACCCTGAACCTATGGTGTCAGGGTCCGATCTCCTTCGTGATCTGTCATCATCGAAGTATTATAGCCCTATGCCAGGCCGCAAGGCGGAAGTCACTTAGTCAGTGTGGACTATGAGCCACCGGGACGTGCGACGATTTAGGCTAACCTGCAACAATTGACGGGAAGTGCCTCAGAATACAGGTGCATCACCTGTACTCTGAAGGCGCATCACCGTCCCCAGCCGGTTAGCAACATCGGAGAGATACAGCGACACACCAAGCACGGGGAGGTGGAAAGAGCGGCGTGCGCCGCTATGGTCAGTGAGACGTGCCATGTTTAGCGAGCTGGATGTTATGAAGTCCAGCTCTATCTGATGCCCGCGAACTATCTCCGCGGGCATCTGATGAGCTGTACTGACATCCAGCTTGTCATCGAACATCTAAAGCCAACGCACCGGGCACGGAGCACTTTCTACGGCAGAGCATACTGCCCCTATCCTGCAAGGCGGATGATATTTAATCAACAGTGTTCAACGTAAGGCAGGCACGCCGTCGCAAGCCTTACCATGCCAGCGACGGCGTGCCTGCCTTCGCTCACACTGTTTGACATCGGAGAGATAAAGCACTATGCCGTATCCGCAGAGCAGGACGAACGACCACAGCGCAGTGGTATGATGGCTGCAAGGCATTCATATTTATCCAACAGGTAAAGTAGACCTGGATTCCGACTGGGATATTCCCAGTCTTCATCCAGGTTCTTAACCTGTTGATATCGACCTGATAAAGCCATGCGTCAGGAATGATGAGCAGCGGCAGCGCATACTGCCACGATGAGATTGTGGAGCGGAGTTGTTTAGTACTCGAGCTTTCGGATAAGCCCTGCTTGAGAGTCTTGCCATCGAGACCTTCGATGGCAGACTCCAAGCCTGGGCTTCCCAGCTCGTGTATCATCAAGCTATTAAAGCACTATGCCGGTCCGCGAGGCAGTCAATTAACGAAAACGAAAAATCAAAACGATTATGGGATTTGAAGGAAACTGCGTCGTGATTAAGTTCCACGACGGAGAGAAGTATGCTGCACAGATATGTGGCGGCAAGAAGCAAGAGTGTCTGGAAAAGGCAGCGTACTACAGAGGGCTTTATTTCGACGTAAAGGAAGTCAAGTTCGGCGTCTATCCCCAGTGGATGGTCGATGCCTACGTGGACGAGGAGCGCAAGGGCGGTCCCTCGCTGTATGAACTGTTAAAACAAAACGGCAACTGAGTTATGAAAAGAATACCTGCGCCGTTCGACGGCAAGAACCTGATTGACGACAGCCTGCGTGACGAGGTGTTCCAGGGCTGCTATGAGTGCGCCGACATGAAAGGCCGCAAGAGCCACATGACGGGGCCTGTGAAAGTGGACTGCGACAACCTCTATCTGGACTGCATCGTCGATGCACAGTGGAGCGAGTCGAGCAACACCATCCGTATCGAGCTGAAGGCCTGTCCGGCTGTGACGGACTTCTTCTCTATGCGTGACGACTTCTTCCGCTACTATGAGGGCATCTTCCGTGACTGGGAGACGGGACTGAAGGACAACTGCATCGAGCCCGACTCTGCCGAGGTGGAGTTCAAGCGTGAGGGCAACGTGCTATATGTGGGTTTCTGGTGGATTTGTGAATGAACTTAAACGAAAAGAGACTATGAAGTACAAAGTGTTTATGGATATCACGGTGTCGAAGATACTATACGGCATCGAGGCTGAGACGGACGAGCAGGCACAGGCCATCGCCCTGGAGAAGGTGAAGAACGAGCCCTTCTACTATGCGGCTCATGCCGACGGCTTCGTGAAGGCCGAGGTGGAGGACTTCGACGAGGACGATGAGCCGGAGGAGGATGGCTTCCCTGAGCTCACCGAGGCTCTGAACTATGTGAGGGAGCAGCTTGGCGCAAGCATCGTGGCAGTGATTAAGGCACAGGTTAATGTGTGCTACGAGCAGCGCCGGCCTTTGGAGACGGACTATGACGACGAGGTGCATGACCTGCTGGAAGAGTGGGGCGAGGAGCACGGCCACCTCTCCGAGGAGTGGTGGAGCGAGAGCGTCGTGTTCCAGGATATCATTGCGAAAATTTGAACAATCACGAATTATTAACCCATTAAAAAAACAACGAGATTATGAAGAGATTTATTTGGATGACGGCAGCCGTGGTAATGCTGCTGACGAGTTGTGGCGTTGACCAGAGAAAGTACGACGCCCAGGTGAGAATGACGGACAGCCTGACGGCTGTGTGTAAGAAACTGTCGGCTGACTATGCCGACCTGCAGAAGGAGCTGGACGGCTACCGCTACGCACCGGGCAAGCTGCTGGCCGCTATCCGTGAGAACTATGCGGCGAAGGAGTACGACGCGCTGAAGACGAACCTCGCCATGATGAAGAAGTACCACCCCGACGCTGCGGAGTACGTCACGGCCAACGGCATCTGCCAGCAGGCCGTGAAGGATCAGGAGGCGGCGCGAAAGAAGGCCGAGGCGGAAGCTGCCAGGCGAGAGGCGGAGAGGCGTGCGAAGATGAAGCCTATCGAGCGTATCATGGAGAAGCTCGGGTGTGACGAGGAGACGGCCACGATTATCCACAAGGGCCAGGTGTGCCTCGGCATGACCGCCGAGCAGTGCCGCGCGGCTTGGGGCAGGCCGCGCGACATCAACCGCAGCACAGGAAGATACGGCGAGCATGAGCAGTGGTGCTACGGCGGACACAACTACCTGTATTTCGAGAATGGCATTCTCACGTCGATACAGAACTGAACCCTATCGCCCTGCACGGCCACAAGAGCCTACCCTTTGATGGGATGCGGGGCACTATACATTTGTGTTTTCATAATTGTAGGGCCAGCCGGGTGCTCCGGCGGCCCATTGATGATTTTGAGTGGAAGCCCGGCCTGCTGTGAAGCCCGCCGGTCTTTTTGAACGACAGTAATTAACCCCCAAACATATACGTGTATGAAAAAGACGACAAAAAACGTGTCGGCACGGATTCAGTTCACTGCCGACAAGATGCTTCAGAAGATGAAGAAGTGTCTGGAAAAGAAAGACCCTAACGTGTTCAAGGTTTTTCCGGCTATTGAGATGGAGACGGGTATCATGGTGGCTACTACCGGCCATGTGCTGGCGGCCCACAAGCTGAAGGACTATCACTTTGACCCGAGCGACGGCGCTGTGCTGGGCGACATGATGATGCTGCCCAAGGAGGTGCTGCAGATGAAGGGCAGGGTAGAGGTGACGGTGGCCATCGACGGCTACGAGACGGTGACCACGGCTACCGACGAGAAGGGCGAGACGGCTGAGCTGCGGCAGACGAGCCGCTATCCTCGTTGGCGTTCGGTCATTCCCCAGACTACTGGCTGGCCTATTGACGTGGACTGGAAGGCGTGGGACGCTGCGCTGAAGGAAATCGTGGCAAAGCAGGACAGCAGCATCTATCCCGTCAGGCTCTATGGAGAGCAGGGCAGCAAGACGCTGGCTTTCTGCTGGGAGAACTACGACATGGACGAGCGCGGACAGAAGGATGTCGGCGTCGGCGAGATGCCCTACAAGATGTGGGTATCGCTGAACGGCAAGTATCTGCGCGACCTGCTGGCTATGCAGCCTACGGAGATGCGCTTCGTGGACAGCAGCCGTGCGGTGCTGTTCGTCGGCGAGGACACGCTGCTGCTGATAATGCCTCTATTGGATGCCGACGTCACTACATGTACGGTTGACAAGCGCTACTACAGCACGTTCGACCTGGAGAAGTGGGTCGGTGCGGATCTGGGAACGGTGGTGGTTGACAATAGGGCCGACGTAAAACCTGAAACCAAGGCAGAGCCTACTCTTGCGGAGAGGTTAAGGGCCGCGCTGCTGAAACAATTCAGGCAGGCGGCCTGAGTCATCGGGTCGCTTCGCTCAAAATTAACAGAAAATTATTCAAAAAAATCATTCAGAATTATGGAGTACATTGTATCACACAGAGCAAACTATGAGCCGGACGGTCACCATAACTATCCCGACAAGTGCTTTGACAACCTGGAGGAAGCGCAGGCGTATTACAACAAGCAGCGCGACAAGTACCGCAAGAAGGCTGACGAGTGCATCAAGGAATATCCTGGCCTGTATGCTGAGCAGCACATGCGGGATGACCTCTTCATGGACTATCCCGAAGACACGCTCGAAAAGTGGGAGTACTTCGGCGACATCGCCGGATTCATCTTCCACGAGAACTATACGTATCACCACTTTGAACTGAGCTACGAGGCGTAAACGGATTATAAACATCAAAACATCAGCGATTATGGCACTATTGACAAACAGAAAATGGGAAGTGGAGGGTACATGGTACGCTCCCGAGAGGTTCCTTGCCAACGATGTGAACGGCGTGGTGAGGGCTGAGTTGTGGAACACTACCAGCAGTGCTGGCGACTGGGACGGCTATCTCGTGCAGAAGCATGGGAAGCGGTGGTATCTGATTATCTTCTGGCAGGAGAATGTTGCATGGACGCCATACTTCCGGGTAGGCACCGCCGACAAGCCATTTGCCTCCTGCGACCACGAACCTACGAAACAGGAGTGCGACGAGTTGCGCAACCAGTTGGAGCGGATGTGGTATGGCATGGCAGCGTGAAACTTGAAACATAAAACATGAAACTTTGAAGCAACATGAAAGGATATTTCGATAATTGCATGACTACGGAGCAGCTGGAGCAGGAGCACAAGCGGCTCGTGATTCAGTTGCACCCGGACAGGAACCCCAACGACCCGGAGGCTACCGCCAAGTTCCAGGAGATGCAGGCGCAGTATGAGGAGCGCAAGGCAGAGCTGGCTGGCGACTATACCAAGGCCCGCAAGGGTAGGGAGCGTAGGGAGCGTGAGGCCAGGGAACGGGCGGAGCGTGAGCGCAAGGAGCGTGAGCGCCGCAAGGTGGAGCAGGCTATCGAGCAGGCGAGGAAGAACAAGCAGAAGAGCCACCTGGAATGGAAGGCTGGCGAGTATGTCTATGCCTGGAAGTTGAAGGGCACCTACTGCGACAAGAAAGCTGATGGTGTTCTGGAGGCCGTGCTAAAGGATGGCGTGAACGACGAGATGGTGGTGGTGATGATTGAGAAGGTGTTCACTATGACCGATGAAGAGTTCTTCGGAACGTTCTTCTATGAATGGCTGGCCGGCGACATCTACGGCGGCTGGGATGTTTTGCAGAAACCCGACCCCTTCAATGGCATCCACAAGGAAAGGCGTTTAGCCAAGGTGGTGATGTTCCGCTCAGAGCACTACTGTATGTTCGGCAACCCCAAGGGTGACCAGAGCATTGGCGAGTATTATATGCCTTCGATGTACGGCACGATGTTCCACTCACAGCTCGACACGCTGATTGCCGAGATTGCATGGAAGCGCCAGGAGCAGCTGCGCATCGAGGCGGAGCGCAAGGCGAAGCTGCTGGCCGAGCAGAAGCCGCTGATTGAGGAGTGGAGCGAGAAGCTGATTGCTATCAGTGCCGGACTATCGGACAGGGAGAAGCAGGAGGTGGCCGTCGCCAACCTGAAGACGATGCTCAAGGCGAAGTTCCCCGGCACGACGTTCAAGTTCAAGACCGACAAGTACGCCCTCGGAAACGTCCACCTGGAATGGGAGGATGGCCCTGTGACGGAGGATGTCGACAAGGTTATCGGGCTGTTCGAGCCGTGGCTGAAGTTCGGCAACGAGCCTACTCCATGGCAGGAGCGTTACGGAAGGGCGGTCGTGTCTGAAACAAACCGCAAGATGTCGGTGCTCACAAAGGCGAAGATCCTGCAGCAGCTTGGCAGCGTGACCGAGGCGTTCAGCACGTCGGCCATCAACGACGAGGTGACGGTGACGGACTTCGACTGGATGATGCTGCACCTGCTGGTGGGTATCGAGATTGGCAAAGGCCAGCGGGAGTGTATGAGCACGATGCACGCCGACGGCTTACGGAGTGTGAGCGTCATGGCGGCGGTGCGGTTTGTGTTCCAGCACAGCAGCTATGCTAAGGCAACGAAAACGAAAACGAAGAAGGCGGCGTGAGGATACGAACACGAACTACCACGAATTATTCGCAAATAAAAAAAGAGGGCGAACGTCAGTTATTCGCTCCCTGAGAGACGGGCTTATTCCCGTCGTTCAAACCCTGCATTACAATGGTTGAGATTGTATTTGCCAGGATTTGGAGATTCACTTTCATCCGTCTTCGGGTGAAAATTCTCTAAAGTCCGAAAGATGGCTGTGCCGATAGGTATCGGCCATCTTCTGGGTGCAAAGGTACGAACAATTTTTGAAACGACCAAATAAAATCGAGACAATTATGAAAATTGAAAGCTATGCAATGAGCAACAACGAGGTGCTGAGAGCGCTGCGTATGTTTAATGACGACAACTGGGATGACGGCAAGTACCACCTGAAGAGCGTCGAGAGTATTGCCGAGGACGGAGAGAATCTTGCGGGCTATGTTGCGAGTCATCACCACTCTGAGATACCTCCCGCTGACATCGACGGCATGGAGGAGTTCTTCTGGAAGTTCGACAACGAATGGATTGTGTATGTGCTGACGTGCGACAACGAGGTCTGCGGACTCATCGCCTTCGGTGAATGGGATTAACAACTAAAACGAGATACGACTATGAGCAAGTTACAGAGACTGCGCGATAATCTCGCGGCGATAGAGCATGCGCTGAACGGGGGGAACGACCGGGATGTGCTGGCGAAGTACAGCGGCTTCGGCGGGATGAACTTCCTGCTGAATACTGGCGACAAGTCCACATGGAGCAAGAGTGACCAGGTCTATTACGAGGACACGGTACGTCTTCGCCAGATGCTGGTGAAGGCAGCAGGCAACGGAAACAAGTATGATGCCTGGTGGCAGAGCCTGAAGAGCAGCGTACTGACGGCGTACTATACGCCGAAGGAGATGGTGACAGCTATCTTTAGTAGCATATATGGGTTTCAGCATTCGTTTTATGAAAAACGTGTTCGCCTGAAGTCTATGCTGGATCCTGCTGCCGGTAACGGTATCTTTATGAGAGGCGGTTTGTTCGCTTCTATTGTTGACGGTAACGAGATGCAGGTGACGGCCTACGAGAAAGACCTGCTGCAGGGGCTGATACTCGACAGACAGTTTAACGACGGGAAAACCGTCGTTCACACGAAGGGTTTCGAGACTATCCCTAACTCGGAGCTGGGGCTGTTTGACCTGGTGGCTACGAATGTGCCGTTCGGGGATATCAGGGTGTTCGACGCTGCGTACTCGAACTCGAAGGAGGCGGTGCGTCGGGAGGCGGTGCGGTATATCCACCGCTACTATGTGCTGAAGGGGCTTGACTGTCTGAGGGATGGCGGCATCGAGGCGTATATCATCACCTCGAACTACCTGAACCGCGACGGGGAGCAGTTGGCCGAGGCACTGAAGCAGGCACGGCTGATTGGTGCCTACCGTCTGGCGAACAACCTGTTTAAGGAAGCCGGTACCGAGGTTGGTACTGACCTGCTGGTGCTGCAGAAGGACTCGCACAAGCAGGGTATCACCGCCGATGAGAGTATGCTGCTGACGCAGTATGAGGACGAGGGGTGTCCGACGAACCTGTACTTCCAGTGCTATCAGGACCATGTGATTGCGACTTCGACGGAGAGAGACACGGATGCTTACGGCAAGCCTGGGTTCGTCTATATGCACCGTGACGGGGTGAGCGGCATCAGCAAGCAGATGGGCGATGTACTGGCGAAGGATATGGCGGAGAAGTTTGACAAGGGGCTGTTTGAGAGTAATCAGAACACTCGGAATACTCAGAGTAATCAGAGTTCTCAGCAGGAGCCGAAGATGACGGAGCGTGAAGAGAAGATGCTGGCAATGCACAAGGTTTATACGGAGTTGTATGAATACGAGGCTACCAAGCAGGAAGAGAATACGGAGCTGCGCAAGGAGTTGAACAGGCTCTATGACGAGTTTCAACTTGACTTTGGCTGCCTGAATAACTGCCATAACAAGCCAGCTGCAAAGAAGCTGAAGATTGAGGATATATTATCGTTAGAATATCGAGACGAGAAAGGTGTGGCGCACAAGGCCGACATCTTCCAGAAGCCGGTGGCGTTCTCGACGGAGGAGCTGCACGAGGCGAAGACGGCACAGGATGCGCTGGCGCAGAGCCTGAATGACTACGGCAAGCCGGACATGGGGTATATGACGGCTATGACGGGGCTGACCGAGGACGAGATACTCAGGGAGCTGGACGGCGAGGTGTTCTATAACCCGCTGAACGGTGAGTTTGAGATCAAGGCGAAGTTTATTGCCGGGGATGTGATTGGGAAATTAGAGGAAATTAAGGGGAAATTTCCCAAGGTGGCAATGTATCTCGACGCTGAAGCGCCGAGCACTGAACGAAAACTGCCGTCGCTTGTTGTTCCCGAGGAGATTCGGATATTGCAGTCGATGAGAGCGCTGCAGGATGCTATCCCGGCACCGATTCCGTTTGCCGACCTGGACTTCAATCTGGGTGAGCGATGGATGAACCCGCAGGTGTATGCCGACTTTGGCTCGGAGTTCTTCTCGATGCCGGAAGGCTCTGAAGAAGAGAGCTACGCATGGAGAAGCAGCGTGACGATGAAGGTGAAGTACGACGCACTGCTGGACCAGTTTGCCGTATCGTGCAGCTGCCGCAATGAGAAGATATGGAGCCAGTACTCGGTATCGAGTGAGGCCACGAAGTCGATAGACGGCGTGGGGCTGTTCATCCATGCCCTGCAGAATACCTGTCCGAAGATGATGAAGTATCAGCGCGACAGCCAAGGCCGCTGTATGTATAACGACAAGGGTGAGCACCTGAAGGAGGAGGACCCCGAGAAGACGCAGTTAGCGAATGCCAAGATTGAGGAAATCCGTCAGGGCTTCCAGGACTGGCTCATCCGTCAGCCCAAGGAGTGGAAGGATGAGACGGCGCGTATCTATAACCGCAAGTTCAACTGCTTCGTGAAGCCGAAGTACGACGGCAGTCATCAGAAGTTCCCCGGCCTGAGCCGTGAGAACCTGGCGAAGAACATCAAGGGTTTCAAGGACCTCTATCAGAGTCAGAAGGACTGCATCTGGATGCTGGTACAGAACGGCGGCGGCATCTGTGACCACGAGGTGGGCGGCGGCAAAACACTGATCATGTGTATCGCCGCTGCGGAGATGAAGCGCCTGGGCTTCTGCCACAAGCCGATGATTATCGGTCTGAAGGCGAACGTCAAGGAGATTGCCGACACCTACCGCATGGCTTACCCCCAGGCGAAGGTGCTCTATGCCTCGGAGAAGGACTACTCGGGCAGCGAGGCCCGTGCTGACTTCCTGAACCGTGCGAAGAACAACAACTGGGACGTGGTGATTATGAGTCACGACTCGTTCGGGCGTATCCCTCAGAGCGACGACATCATGGAGGAGGTGCTGGCCGACGAGTTAAAGCAGATTGAGGATTCGCTGCAGGCACTGAACGGTCTGCACGACTATAGCATCAGCAGTCAGATGCGCAAGGGTCTGGAGCGCCGCAAGCGCAACAAGGAGGCCGAGATACTGAAGCTGCAGGATGCTATCAAGAGGCGTGCCGACGACGTGGTGGACTTCCGTATGATGGGCATCGACCATATCTTCGTCGATGAGAGCCACCAATTCAAGAACCTCGGTTTTTCTACTCGTCACGACCGTGTGGCAGGCCTTGGCAACTCGGACGGCTCGAAGCGAGCCTTCAATCTGCTGATGGCTATCCGCACCATCCAGAAGCGGACGGGCCGCGACCTCGGAGCGACGTTCCTCAGTGGTACCACGGTGACGAACTCGCTGACCGAGCTCTATTCTCTGTTCCGCTATCTGCGTCCGCAGGCTCTGGCCAAGCAGGGCATCACCTGTTTCGACGCATGGGCTGCCATCTTCACCAAGAAGAGCGCGGAGTTTGAGTTTGGACTGACCAACCAGATCGTGCTGAAGGAGCGCTTCCGCTACTTTATCAAGGTGCCTGAGCTGGCCATGTTCTACAACGAGATAACGGACTTCCGCACCGCCGAGGACGTAGGCATCGACCGTCCGAAGAAGCACGCCAGACTGCTGAACATCAAGCCGACGCCCGACCAGGAGGCCTTTATCGAGACGCTGATGAAGTTTGCTAAGACCGGCGACTTCTCCCTGATTGGCAAGTACCACGTCACCGACGCCCAGCAGCGAGCCAAGATGCTCTATGCAACGGACATGGCCCGTAAGATGTCGCTCGACATGAGGATGATTGACGAGAGTTACGGCGACCATCCCCGGACGAAGGCATCGAAGTGCGCCTGGCTGGTGAACGAGTACTACCGCAAGTTCGACGCCCAGAAGGGTACGCAGATGATATTCTCCGACCTCTCGACGTATCAGGGTGCCGGCAAAGGGTGGAACGTCTATGAGGAGATTAAGCGGAAGCTGGTCGAGGAGTACGGCATCCCATCGAAGGAGATACGCTTCATACAGGAATGTAAATGTGACTCGAAGAAGCAGCAGCTTATCAAGGAGGTCAACGAGGGTAAGGTGCGCGTGCTGTTCGGTTCTACGTCGATGCTCGGAACGGGTGTCAATGCCCAGCAGCGTGTCGTCGCCGTGCATCACTTAGACACACCGTGGCGACCCTCCGACCTGGAGCAGCGCGACGGCCGCGCCATCCGAAAGGGTAACGAGGTGGCCAAGCAGTTCAACGACAATCAGGTGGAGATTATAATCTATGCCGTGGAGCGGTCGCTGGACTCGTATAAGTTCAACCTCCTGCACTGTAAGCAGACGTTCATCAACCAGCTGAAGCGCGGTCAGCTCTCGATACGTACCCTTGACGAGGGAGCGTTTGACGAGAAGACCGGCATGAACTTCTCCGAGTACATGGCTATCCTGAGCGGTAATACCGACCTGCTGACCCGTGCCAAGCTGGAGAAGCAGATAGCCGCACTGGAGGCCGAGCGCAAGTCGTTCCTGCGCGACAAGAACGAGCAGGAACAGAAGCAGCACCGCCTGCAGCAGGACAACGAGACACTACAGCGCAACATCCAGAGCGCGACGGAGGATGCCGTTACTTTCGGCATGAAGAAGTTTGAGAGGGACGGTGCGATTGTCAACTCTATCACCATCAACGGTGTTAGTGTGCCCGACGGTTTTGCCGTCGGGAGTGACGACTGGAACGCCGAGATAGGCCGCGCCCTATTGAAGATAGCCGACACCGCCCGCACCGACGGCAAGCACGTCGAGGTAGGCACCGTCTATGGCTTCCCCCTGCTGGTGAAGACCACGACCTATACGAACTACATCGACGGCAAGCCCCACGAGACCTTTGACAACCAGTTCTACGTCTCCGGCAGCCGACTGATGTACATCGTCAACAAGACCGGTCATCTCAACCGCACCTCTGCCGCCATCTCCGCGACGCTGCCCCTGCAGACCCTGCAGCGCATCGCCGACATTGCCCACGGCTGGCAGGAAATCTACGACGAGAACGAGAGCCGTATCCAGCAGCTCTCGACTATCATCAAGCAGTCATGGACGAAGGAAGAGCAACTGGCTAAGCTCCGCAAGGACCTCTCCGCCCTGGACCTGAAGATCAACCAGGAGCTCCACAAGAGCGAGAAGGGGGAGTACAAGAAGGCAGCGTAACAGTGTGCCCGGCGGTTCTGCCGCCGGGTGCCTTCCTTGACTACAAATATGTAACTTTTACGGCAAAAAAGTTTGCAGATATGGAAACTATTTACTAATTTTGCAGCCGTGGACAGATATGACTAATCGAAGAGAAAAGAACAAACCCCGGAACACGCTGAATAAACATCTGGAGCCGAGGGTGAAGGAAAAGAACGAAGGCCTGATACAGCTTGGCAAGTTCTTCTATTCGCTTTCAGGCCTGACTTATGCTGGTGTTGTCCTGAATTACATCATCCACTTCGACAAGAACAAGATGGTGATTCTCTATATTGGGGCGCTTGTCATGGCAGTACTTGCCATCACGGCGTGGATATTGGTCAAACGTGGAAACATTAAAAAATAAGAGTTATGGAACTTGTATATTTCTTTCTGGCGGTCGGCGCAGTGGCCGCAGTGATTGGAGTGGTAAACTACATTGGCTATTTGCACGACAAGGCTGAAGCGGCAAAATGAAGCAGACAGGCAACCCTGACGTACACAGTTTTGACAAGATCCTGGATGCTAAGTACGGCGCACCCGGAACTCCTGGGCGTGAGCAGTTCCGCCGCGAGGCCTATGCCTATTGTGTGAGCACCTTTATCCACGATGCCCGCAAGGAGGATGGTATCACCCAGCAGGAGTTGGCCGAGAGGGTAGGTGTCAGGAAATCGTACATCTCCCGTATTGAGAACGGACGTGTGGAGCCTTCCGCTGGTCTGTTCATGAGGATTATCGGTGCCCTCGGGCTGTCCATTGTGCGGCCAGCAATTTGAGTATCCTCTAAGTTTTTTTATCACTACTGCATCCCTTGCTATTATGGCAGGGGATGCTTATTTTATACCCTCAGACAATCCAACCGAGGATCGGACTTTTACCCCGTATTATTAACCCCAAAACAAAACGATTATGAGTAAGACAAAGAACATGGTCATCGACGACCAGAACAAACAAAAGACCATTCAGTATCTCACCGACCTGATGGGTGTGATACAGAACGCCTACTACAAGCGCGGCCTGTTTATGCCGCTGGAGTACGACAGCAACTCCAAGGTACGAGGCGGCCTGCGAGTGCATGAGGGCAGCGAAGGCGGCATCAGCATCGACCTCTATCACTTCGAGGGCGACGGCAAGCCCGTATGCGACGGCCTGAAGCCCTGCACCATCACCTATGACGACGGCTCGCACGACATCGGACATCTGTTCTGTATGCACTACGACCCCGACGACGTGACACCGCTCGTGTTCCTGTTCTCGCATGACGAATACGGCGACGGCGGCGACATCGATGTGGAGCCCGAAAGCGTCCCCGCAGACGTATTGCACAATATTGTCTGCTGGATAGAAGAAGTGTTCGCCGACAACCAATACGAAAGCTATATCATCTCCCACGAGAAGGGTGAGTATAGCTATCGCCTATACCGTCATGCCTTCGCCTCGTACAGCAAGGCACAGACGGCTACCCTGTATGGCGTGACCGAGCAGGGTGAAAAGACAGTCATAATGAGTAAATAACGAAAACAAGTAACGACTATGGCAAAGACAAACGACGTGACCAGCTTCTTCTACTACATGTGGAACCGCTGGAGTGAGGAGGAGTGCAAGGAAGTGTTCAAGGATGACTTCCCACCGCACTTCTGGAACAAGTGGTGCGAGGCCTACGACACGATGCACGGCCCCCGTGGTGCCGCCGAATACTTCTACATGATGCTCTCGGACACGAACCGCGACAAGCTCGTAAAGCGTGCCCTGGAGTGCTACGACGGAATGACCGAGAAACAGTAATCGTAGCGACAATGCAATTTGGAATAAACTGGAACGATGGTTATGAGGTCTGTGTACTCATGGCTGACGAGAGGGGATTGCACAAGTGGTTCCCTCTTCGTAACTTTGGAGATCGCGAAGGTGACGCTAAGGCTTTCAAGTACTTAGACTGCCCAGATCTGACAGACGCACAAATGCGTATGCTTATTAAGCATTTTGACAGGAACGTGAAATACAAGAGAATTAATGGTAGACATTTTGTAAAACAAAAACAATAAACCCTTTGAAACGAAAAACGACATGTTGACAAACTGGATCCTTTTATTCCTCCTGCTCGCCAACGTATGGAAGTGGGCAAACTCTTAAACGCGAACAACAGACAGTGCCCGGAGGTTTCCCCGTCGGGTTTTTATTAACCCCAAAACAAGCCGCAGGCAAAGAGTGAACTCGCAGGCTGGAGCCGTTCCGCCGACGAAGCCGAGGACGATGCCTTTGTGGCAAAGCAATTCACGAACTTATAAACACTTTACAACTATGGCATACTGGAAAGAAAACATCAACGTCGAGGTGCTGCTGCCATTCGACACGCCCAACTGCACCACATCGTGGTACTGGGTGACAATACCCATCGACAGCGACATGGTGTATCACTATCACGGCGTATGGATGTGCAACGTCGGCGACTACGCCACTAACGCTCCCGTCCGCATCAACCTCTGTGGCAAAGCCGTGATGAAAGACCTGCACTACGACCCCGAACAGCGAAGGGATGTGTGCGACATCAACTACACCACATGTCACCTCATGGCCTGCCGAGCCTACAGCGATCTGGACGACCCGCGTACCAGCAAGAACGAACAATTCAAGGTTCGCCTCGTAAGCCGCGACAAGCAACTATCGGACAGTGACAAGCGCTCCATGCGCCTGCACTCCATCGACTACGGAAGTTATATCTATAAACCCTAAAACAAGTAACGACTATGGCATTAACTTACACGGGTACAACCATCGGCACGCTTACCCTGTGCCAACCAGTGAGAGAGAAGCAAGGCGACCAGTACGTTGAGAAGAAAGACGAGAAAGGCCGCCCGGTGTATAAGAAATATCCCATACAGATACGGGATAGCAACTGCCTGATGTGCGCCATCCACGTATGGAAAGACCCCAATCCGGAAGACCCTAAAAGGCCCTGGCATCACGACCTGCAGATGTTCTTTGTGGACGTAGCACACATGAAGCGTTGCCTGAAAAAGGACAACTTCGAGGGCCTGTTCTGTGGCAAGCTGCGCAATATCAAGCTCAATATCTACTACAAGGGAATGCAGACGCTGGCCAAGTACATGGCCAAGGACGGTCTGAAAGTGACATGCTACTACAAGGAACCGAAAAATAAGTGAGGCTATGGCAAAGAGATATTATGTCAGGTGGTTCACCAGCGGTGGATACAACTACAAAGACACGAGCAACGTAGATTGGAATGGCGTAAGACGTTTCAAGAAACTTGCCAGACAGCTTGGAGAAAGAATAGAGTACGAAGAAATGTGACCCAACTAAAACCACACGACTATGACCAAAGAAGACATCGACATGCTGAAACAGGCAATAGATACACACACCGAGCGCCTGTATAAGTTAGCCACCGCCCATCGCGACAACGGCAACCGCGATGCACAGATGGCCTACCTCATGGAAATGAAACGCTACGAAGCGCTGAAAGCAAGACTCTAAAACATTGTGTTGTGTGTGATAACGCTAAAAAGTATTAAATATACTATCTTTTCCCGCGAAACGTTTGATAAAAAGTATTATATTTACTATCTTTGCAGCGTCAAACAATAAGAACGAAGGCTATGAAGGCGTATAAGGTAATCGAAGTTATCAGGCTGCTGAGGAAGGACGGCTGGTATATCGACCGGATCAAGGGCGACCACCGCCAGTTCAAGCATCCTACGAAGAAAGGTCTGGTAACAGTGAACGGAAAGGAGAGCGACGTCATGTCGCAAGGTAATCTGAACAGTATCTGGAAGCAGGCCGGATGGAAGAATTAAACTCTAAAAACGAAACGGATATGGAAAAAGTGATTGTAACTATCGACTGGTGCGAGAAGAACTATTGCGGCGGGTATGGCGACAACGTGCCAGGTGCGGCAGTGTTTACCGCTGCCACATTTGAGGAGGCGAAGCGCGAGGCGCAGGAGACGCTGGACTTCCACATGGAAGGCTACATCGAGCGCGGCGAAGAGGTGCCGCAGTGGTATCTCGACAAGGACTACGAGCTGGAGTTCCAACTGACGACCGCCGCGCTGCTTCAGTCCTTTCAGCCCGACGTACCACTCTCTGCCGTCAGCCGTGCCACCGGCATCAACCAGCGCTTGTTGAGCCACTATGCCAACGGCCTGAAGGTTCCTCGTGAGCAGCAGCGTATGCGTATTATCGACGGCCTTCACAGCATAGGCCGCCGTCTCATGGCTGTCTGAGTTCTTATTGTTTGACGACGCAAGTACTCGGCAGTGGGCCGGTCCTTAAAAAGGGCTGGCCCTTATTTATTGTGCGATTTTTAAGACTTAAAACAAGACGGCTATGACAAAGAAAATTGAGATGGATGCAGACATGCAGGAGCTGCTAACGCTCCTCGCCTCCTGCATCCGTAAGAACCATCGCCCCGTGTGGCGCGAGAACCTCCATGTACCCTACTACACCCGCAACCGCTACAAGAGGGTGGCGTAAATATTTCACTAAAAAATAAACGACTATGGCGAATTGGATTTTTGGTTTTTGCTGTGTGTATCTTCTGATGAGAGCCGGCATAATCAAAGTGTGATGACAATTATTTTTCAAAATGGGTGCAAGTTTCGGAAATATTTTGTATATTTGCACCCAGTTACAACGATTTAACACAAAACCTTTTAACTTAGGAATTATGGCAACTAAGATTTTCAAGACAAAGCGCGTCATCTATCGCGTGGAGAAGAACGAGAACGGTACGCTCGACATCTACCGTGAGTATTTCAGCCTGAAGAACATGGACCACTGGGAGAAGGAAAAAGACACCAGGCCATACAGGAACGCCGGCTCGCTGATTATCACGGCCGGAGGCATCGAGGGCCTGCTCAGCCAGTGCGAGGACGTTGAGGACCTCGAGGCTATGATTGCAGAGATGAACGAGGTGAAGGCGGAGATCCGCCGCAAGGCTAATGCCGAGCGGGTGCGCCAGCAGATGGCAGCCACGAGCATGGCGGAGGCAGAGTACCGGGCCGTCTTTGAAGGCGTGGACGTCGTGGAGACCAAGGCCGAGACCGTCTATGTCCTGCTGCGCTACCTGAACACGAAGAACTGGGGATTGTGGCAACTGCCGAAGATGACCATCGGCTATCAGTGTAGCCAGTACGACTGCGACGGCAGGACGGCCACCACCATCAAGCTCGACCAGCCGATCAGTGTCGGAGGCTGTATGGGTACGCAGTTCGTGTATGGTGCCCCTTGCGGACACCTGACGAAGTACGAACGTATTGTTGATTGGGAATAATTTATAGGAGGACAAAATTATGCTTACACAAACAAGACAAGAAGTGCAGGAACTGGCAAAGCAGGCTGCAGAGGTTCAGATATTCCGTTTCACACAGCTGGATAAGTTTGTTCATAGAATCCATACGGACAACACGGCCTGCATGGATATGAAGGTGGACGACCTGCCGGAAGAGTTCAAGGGCGACGTGCAACTGATGGACGAAGAGGAGTACGACAATACACTGTTGGCAAACTCTTGTACGTCTGCCGACTTTGAGGACTGGTACGGTGACAAGAACGCAAAGGCGCTGGTGGTAGTGCTGTCATACGATAGTGCCGAGCCACTGGAGAAGTATTGGGTGTAATTATAGGAGGACGAAATTATGAAATACTACAAGGAAGACGCCTACGGGCACAAGGCAGAGATAAGTAAGACCACCTATTACGCACTCGTGAAGAAGGTGGGTCACGGACAAGAGACCGTACATACAAACAACGGAAAGACCATCGCACGGTCGGTTATAGTGAAATAAGGAGGACAAGAATATGGCAAACGACGAGTATATCACGAAGCCGAACCTGAAGAATAGGGGATGGACGGACGCAATGGTCAAGAAGTTCCTGGGTGCGCCAGACATGACGAAGCCGAACCCGCATTATAAGAGTGCAGCACCAATGGGGCTGTGGCTGGCAAAGCGGGTGAACCAGGTAGAGCGCACGGCAGAGTGGAAAGCTGAGAAGGAGAAGTCGGCTGGTCGCAAGACATCGGCTCAGAAGGCCGTAAAGACCAAGACGGACAAGGCGAAGGAGTTTGCGCAGACGGTTGAAATTCATGTGCCTGTGACGGACTTCGACTGGATGATGCTGCACCTGCTGGTGTTGACTCAGACCCCGACTTCCTGCGCCGCATCACGACGAACTATCTGCGCCACGAGTGTACGTCGTATGAGAATGAGTTATATAAGCTCTACGGCAAGACTGGCATCAGCGAGGCGCACGACATCTTACAGCGTCGCATAAACGACGAGATTATGAGAATTTATCCGCAACTGAGAAACAATTAAAAACAATACGACTATGAAACGATTTGAAGATTTGACCATCAAGCAGGTCAAGAAAGAAATTTTAGCGTGGGAGTACGATGCCATTGAGCCGAAGAGCATAACAGTACAGGATATTTACGTCGAAGATGACAACGAGGTCTATAAGCAGGGCGACGGATCCGAGTGTGAGCGGTTCAGCGCTATTGTGTTTATTGGCAGTGAACGCAAGCGTATATGGTACGAGTGGAACATCACCAACGAGGAGATATCTTCAAGCTGGGACAATAACGACAAGTGAATGACAAACAACGTATATCCCATCATCCTGCGCGCCAAGGACGGGCGGGAGAAGACCGACCTGTGGCTGGTGGCCAACGACGAAGTACGCAAGCATATTTATGACCGGGCCCGGAAGAACGGGCTGGAAGTGATAGAACACGATAACGAGAAATAATGAACTATGAGAAAAGCACCCTGAGCTGATAGGATAACTCTCGCGCACATTATATATTATAGGGCTGCAGCCGATGGTGGCTGTAGCCATTTTTTTTGCGCGCGGCCGTGCTTACTTGCCATCAGAGCCATCATCTGCCGCCATTCCGGCATATATTTCTCTTTCTGCTGTTTGCTCCATTCGATTGCAAACAGCCAACAGTGCATTGTATTTTGCAGTCAGGTCGTCGATGGCTCCCGATAGTCTTGATATCTCTTTCCTGAGTTCGACGATTTCTGCCAGGCTTCCGGCGTTAGCTGTCTCTCCTCCCCGTCTTTTTGTTTTCGTCTTAGCATCCGGGTTAGGGTCCACCAGAATCTTAAACGGGTCGATGTTGAAAGATGCGCACACTTTCAGGAATCTGCTCACGGGTGTACGTGTCACCGCCATCAGCGAGTCTCTTAGTCGCGATCGGCTCATACCGGTCGCCTTGGCTGCCTTCTGCCAGGTCGTCACCGTCCTGCTTGCGATGATAGCCTGCAGGGTTGCGTCGTCATATCTGCATTCGAGATATGGTTCAGCCACATAGTCCTCCCGCCGTCCTATGATGTCCGTAGAATCTGTGGAGAAGAATCTGCGGACAGGTATATGCAGTCCGTTGGATAACGCCAGCAGCTGCTGTACAGATATACTTTCCGGTTTCCTCATGATATAATACCATGTGGATGCGGCGATGGTTGTTGCGTTTGTTATATCCGTCGAATTTACGAATAAAACGCCTGTCAGACACGTTATCAGCTTAGTGTTAAGTCTAACAATTTTGTTCATAATGCTACGTTTATTAAAACTTATGTAACGTTAATTAGATATAATTTTCAAAAAATGTGGTGGAAATTCAGGAATTTGTCGTATCTTTGCAGGCAAAGTTACAAAATTTCGACAAATTCTGTAACAAATCGGGCAGAAAATGTAGCAATTATGAAACGATACCTAAGAAACCTGATGATGGCCGCCTGCGGCAGAAACCCGTTCCAGGAAGAGCTGGAGCAAGAAAAGAAAGCCGTGGAAGCGACACGACAGAGGATTGAAGAAACATACAGATTATACCGCGATCTCGAACAGAGGATAAACGGTTATCAGAATCTGATAGAGAACCAGCGCCGGCGTCTGGTAGAGAAGGACGCACTGATAGCGCAGATGATGCGCGACGGTGCCAAGACTGCCCAAGCATACGAAGAAAGAATCGGCGAACTCCAGAAAGCTCTTGACGACAGAACCAGGAAGAAGGAGCAATAGCCGTCAATATCATAAACCACGGGCTGCATAAGTCCATTTACCATATAACTAATCGACCATGACCGAAGATAATTTGAAACTGCTGAACGACACGCCGCTCATTGAGGTGATGAGGGGTTGGGGGTATGTGCCAGTGCGCGAAGCGAAGAACGGAGCGTTTGCGTCTTATCTCTGTCCATGGCATGATGACCATCACCCCTCGCTGGTCGTTGATAAGCAGTTGCGCGAAGGAGCTTCGGACTTGGGCTTCAAGTGTATGGCATGCGGTGAGACTGGCTATGGAGCCATACAGCTTGCTGCGCGTCTGATGGGGCACCCTGCAGGGCAGGTGAAGAAGGAAGACCTTCCGGCAGTCCTCGATGAGCTGGCCACGCGCTGCGACGTGAAGCTGATAGAAGAGGGCGACAGCCGCCCCGCGTACGACAACTCGCGTGTCAGCATCGTCGGCTGGGATTTGTTCCACCTGCAGGAGCAGCAATATGCCGACTGGACGGGAGAGCAGCCTATCTTCGAGCGCGGAGAATGGACGGATGAAGGACTGAAGGCATTGGGACTGAAGGTGGAGATGGCTACTCGCAGGGCAAAGAAGAACGACGTCACGGGAGCAGTCGGGAACACGGCAGCCGAGATACGTCTCGGTGATCTGATTACCGAGTTTGAACCGGACACCGGAGAGCCTCTGTATCGTTGCTCGCTGGGCCGTGACTTCTACCGGGGAGCCAAGGCCGAGACAAGGACGATAGCCGCATGGGGCGAAGAGGTGGAGCGTGTCTTCGGCGTGGAGCCGATAGACCGTTTCATCAAAAGAGACACACCGAAGCAGGGTGGGGCAGTGGTCATCATAGCCAAGGCCACGAGGAACTATCCGATGTTCGTATTCCGCTATGCACACGGTGTGAAGAAATACGAGCCGAAGGCCAGATATGCCGGCATGAAGTGGACATGGTGGAACCTGTCTGAGGACGCCGACCTTGACCACAGGTGGTATGCTGACAGCGCACTGGCGGAAGCTCTTGACGACGCCCTTGTTAAAGACGGCGTCATCCCGCAGCAGGACGAGCGCCACCCGTTTGTCGCCATAGAGAAGGACAAGGACGGCAACGTCAGGAAGTACCGCTTCCGCCGCGTGGTGCTGTGCTCAGGGCCGAGGGATGCCATCGCCGTGTATTCGCACAGCAACGCCCATGTTATCTGGCTGCACTCCGAGCAGTCCGGATTCAGCAACAAGGGAGACGGTCTCCGTCCCAACAGATGGCTCCGTTCTCTGCTGAAGAGACTGCAGGGCATCACGGTAGAAGGCGGACTATATGTCTGCTACGACGAGGACGAGACAGGACTGGCATCCAGCCAGGCTATCGCCCTGAACTCACCGCAGGTACACTGGCTCCGTCTGCCGAAGGAGCTCTCCGAGATACCTTCCGGGCATGGTAAGCACCTGAAGGACGTTACAGACTTCATTAACCGCTTCCAGGAAGTGGAAGGCAGGATGCCGGCAGACCTGCAACATGACGATCCAGTCGAATGGTTCGACAACGCGCTCTTTGACACTCCGACGACACAGTTCTGGCAATGGGAAAGCGAACGCAAGGACGCTGACGGCACCGGCCGTGCCAGGTACAAGTTCGACCTGAGGAACACACCCGTCTTCCTGCGTGCCCGCGGCATGGTCCGCAAGGTGATGCACCAAGGCAAGGTGTCTTTCTCGCGGTTTTTCATACTGGGGAACAACGAGACATATACAGAGTGCTTCCCCGGCGAGAAGGGCAGTCCTAACAAGCTCGTGGCCCAGGCCCGCGACCTGATGGCCGAATGGCTCCGTGCCCATAAGGAGCATAATGACGAGAAGGGTGCGCTCTCGCGCGCCATCTACTCGGCAAAGCTGGAGCAGGGCACACTCGAGGCCATCGAGGAGGTGGACTTTGCCGAGAAGAGCTTCGGAGAGGACTTCGACTACTTCTTCTTCGAGAACACGGCTGTGAAGGTCACGAAGGAAGGCTGGGAGGCTGTCCCGTACTCACGCATGAAATGGCGTACCAACTCCGAGGCTATTCTCGAAGGTAACTTCACGAAGGTGCCGCAGGCATGGCGCGTAGAGGTCAGCCCCCTGTACGAGCCGGAGCGCCTGAAGCATGAGGATATCATGATGAAGGCCAGCACACCGGAGGAACGTGCGCAGGAGAATATGCGGTGGGACTCATGGTCCTCGCTATGGAAATACAGGCTCGTTCTCGACAAGCCGCTCGAGGAGATGCCGCTGCATTTCCGCTTCCTGTATAACACTTCGCGCATCTTCTGGGAGAAGGAAGCCTCCGGTAGGCCGCTGAGTGCAGCAGAGAAACAGGCACAGGATATGTACTTCGTTGCCATGATGCACGCTCTTGGCTCTGCATTGGTGCGCCACCGTTCTGCCAACCGCCAGCAGTTCCTGCATATCACAGACAACGGCACACGCCGTGAGGACCTGGCATCCGGAGGAACCGGAAAGACCGCTATCCTGGAGTTGCTGGGACTGATGCGCAAAGTATTGAAGATTGACGGCAAGGCACTCGAGGGTGGTAATGTCACCCTTACTCAGGAACTTGACAAAGTAGTGCCTGGCCTTCATAATATAGTTGCCATAGACGAACTGCCGCAGGGATTTTCGCCCAAGACCCTGTACAATTACACGCTCTCTCTTACCTCGCGCGGCCTGTACCGTGCGAGCGTGGTACTGGAGGGCGATGCCCTGCCTAAGTTCGTCGTGGCTTCTAACGAACAAATGGACCTCAGTTCAGAGTCGACATCGAGACGCACCTATCAGGTGCTTGTCTCCGACTGGTATCACCCCCGCAGCATTGATGGCTCTCGACCTGCCCACACTCCTGCCGATGACTTCAGGGAGAAGTTCGGCATCAAGGAGGTGGCCAGGAACCTTCCGTCGCTGCAGCTGAACGAGGCCCGCAATTTCCTGCTGGGATGTGTGCAGCTCTTCCTGCAGTTGCCGGAAGAGACGCTCACCCCGCCGCGTGACAGCCGTGCCCTGCTTCGTCAGGCACTGGCTGCCTCACGTGACGAGAAGTTCACGATGTGGATATCCGGGTACCTCGCTGACGAGCGACACCTTGCACAGCCCATTGCGCAGAGAGAACTGGCCATCAGCCTGCTGGACTACTGTGGCATCACCGTCGGCGAGAAAACATTAAAATCAGCCTATAAACGCATCCGAGACAATCTTGACGACTACATGCGCACCAGCGCCTATGTCGTCGATCCTCCAGTTGTATTATCTACTCCCACTGACCGTGAGCACGGCTTCCGCCGCTGCGCTGCATGGCAGTACCCCAGGGCTACGGACGGCTATGGCATAGCCACCGACCAGGAGGGCAACCGCCTGCCGCGTGAGCTGGTTAAGAAGGCGCCGTACCCGAGAGTCTACTATTTCTACCGGAAGAGCATGGTGCCCCATAACTTCTATGACGAGGCGCACGTCGGCGATCCGGACTATGTGCAGGCAGCAGCAGAACAGGATCCTGAAAAAGAGACGGCACAATGAGGAAAAAGAAGAATCTTATCACGGTTATCTGCAAGTCCTGCCTGACGGGCAAGGTGGTATGGATATACAGGGGACCATCCAGGGGAGCCGCACGTGTTGCGTACTGGAGAGCCTGCAAGGCCGAGATAGAGCGTGTCAGGAACTGGGGCGAGACGGTAGCCCGCCGCCGCGAGAGCATCGCCAATACGCTGAAAGCCATCCTCGGTGGACTCCCGAAGAATACGGAGCTCACCCCGCAGCAGGCAGAGGCGGCCCGTCAGCTGGAGGCCATCGGCAACAGCGACGTTCCTTGCTACAGGGAGTTCTACGACCATATCATGGAGGAGAGACGCCGTCGCGCTGAAGACCAGGAAATCAGACGCAAGATGCGCCTCCGTGAAAACAAACAAAATGACGATTATGATAAATAATAAAAAAACGGCCTGCACGCCCCGGGGTGCGTCGCTGTCTGCTTGAGACCCAGTGGTATTCTTTAGGGTATTCAGGCGGGCGGCGCGCCCCACTTTTGAAAGAAAAAAAAGTAACAGAGATATGAGACATTTGGACATAACGATAGACTTTGAGACCTGTGCCATGACGGCCAATGCGGCTGTGATGCAGGTGGCGATGGTGCCGTGGGCGCGCTACAACGAGACCGACCCGTTCCTGTTCGCGGACGGCGACACGGCTCCCTATGTCGGCTACGTGGATCTGAGGACGTGCGTGGTCGGCGGGTTTGACTTTGATCCGGAGACCATCAAGTGGTGGTCGGAGAGAGGCTTCTCGGCAAAGGAGGCTGTTGTTAAGGGTAAGCCGGAGGCCATCGACGACGTGCTGATAGGCATGCTGAACTACATACGTAGACTCCGTGAGAAGTACGAGTTGACGAGCATCTGTATATGGTGCCAAGGCATGGACTTCGACATCGCTATACTCCGTAACCTGTGCCGCAAGTACGGCGTGGAACTGGAGGAGGATATTCCGCATACGTCGTTCCGCGACTGCCGGACGGTGATACTGGAGGCGGCATTGACAGAGGCAAGGAGGACTTTGAGAGGAGAGAGTGTTCGCGGAGTCGGTGTCGGTCTTCCGGAACAGATTATGGAAAAACCTTCGCTGGCCTATGAACTCTGCATACCGCTTCCGGAGCAGTATGCCGCAGGAAGCGAGGCGCACGACGCGCTCTATGATGCACGGCGCTCCAGCTGGAACACGTGGCAGGCGCTGAAATGGCTGGACGAGTAACTGTGAATGAAGCGGATTATGAAGAAGACAATATACATATCTGGCCCGATTACGGATAATAGGACAGGACAGCCGCGTGACGGCTGGCAGAAGGATTTTCTGGATGCCGAGGCAAAGCTCAGGGAAATAGGATTCCTGGTGATGAACCCCATTGACATCGCAAGGGAGGTGGAGGATGCTAAGATGTGGAAGCATGGATCCTGCGGAGGTGCCTGCGAGTGCTCAGGCAGGCCAAGCCGCGCCGACTACATCATGGGATGTCTGGAGCGTATGAAGATGGGAAAGGAGTTTGATATGCTTCACGGCGTGTATCTCATTGGCGATGTCAACCAATGTGTTGCGTCGCATGGCGTACAGATGGAGCTGCACATGGCGGAGATACTGGATATCCCGGTGTTCGCTGAGTTCCGTTCCGACAGCGAGATATGGACCGATGACCTGCGCCTCAGGTCTGAAAAGACGATTTCTGAACTATTGTAAGAAACATAAACATAAAAAAGAGTAAGAGAGTATGGAAATAAGTGGAAACTACGGCTCTGCCCAGTCGAAGCAGACGATGGAGCGCTCAGAGTTTATCAGAAGGATAAACGAGTTCGCACACTACATTAAGAAAGAGTACATCGAAAATGACGACGGGGACATGGGGCTACTGATATGTGCTGGCGACAGAACCATCGGTAACGGCCAGATTGGCATGGCAGACATAATGATGGGCGGCAAAAGTGTCATTGCCTGCAGTCTCAAAAACATGATGAGCGACAGTGACAATCGCGCGATATTCGACATAGCAGGCATGGCAGCCCGTAATGCGGAACATAACCGTATAAGCGCAAGCATCCTGCGTCGCCGTCTGCGCACATGTTACATTTTTGCCGGAGTAGAAATCGTATGGATGCTCTGCCTGATAGCACTTTTGATAGCTGAATTGACTGTTCAGAGTTTTGCCATACCGGGCGTCGCCTCCTGGGCTGTCTTTATTCCGAATGTGATGCTGATGGCTTTCACGACATTCCAGACCTGGAGCATGATACGCGACATACGGCGTTCGTTGAAGGCCATCAAGGAGGAGGAAGATAAAGAAATCAACGAACTCCGTGACCTCCGTGAGCGCATGGAACGTACTCTGAAGTCTGTACTGGGTGAGATGATCAGGCGCAGAAGTTCTGGTGACGACGATGAAGAATAGAATCACATACTAAAGAAACAGGAGGACATACTATGACACTTAGACAGGCATACGATGACTGGAGCCAGCAGACCCAGAACATTAAACTCTACAGGAGAACGAGACAGTTCTTCCAGAAGGCTTGGTTCACGCTTCCGACAAACAAGCCATGCGCCTACTACACGATGGACGTTCTCGGAAAGGCACTTTCTGAGACCAGGGAGGTTGTAAGCTCCAAGGCGTCTGCAGCCAGTGTCATGGTACAAGTCCTGTCATGGGCCAACTTCGCAGAGCCGGACGTGAACCCTGCTCCGAACTTCACACACAATGATCTGATGGAGTACACCAAGGGGCCGCTGGCTGACCTTTCAAGGATTACGCCATCTGGTTTAGTCGCAACTAAACCGGTTCCGTCTGGCAGCAGAGCGGAAGACGGTGATAATACTGACAAACAGGAAGATGATACCGACAAATCCGGAGATGATACAGACAAAGATATGGAAGAAAACACCAAAAACAAAGAATGCCGGCCGTCTCGTGCCGTAGTGCAGATCGACCCGGACACCCTTGAAGCAGTGATGTCATGGCCTTCCATTTCCCGGGCGGAGACGGAACTTGGTATTAAGAACATCGGACGCTGCGCCTCCCTGCTCTGCAAGGCTGGCGGCTTCTACTGGAGCGATGCTGCTAATGCCGACACCTTCCGCGAGCGTTTTGCAGCCAAGCAGGCGCAGAAGACAACTGGTGCCAAGAAGAAAAGCAGCAGCACGTCTGCTAAAGCCAAACCGGAGCCGTCTCAGTCTCTTGCTCCACCCGATGAACAGGACAGACCGTCAAACCGCACTCCGGCCGAACGTGCTCTTGAGGTGTTCTCTGATGACGAGCTGCAGGACGAGCTCGGGCGTCGCGGATGGTTCGGCGAGCTTACACGACAGCAGGTGGCTGTCATCGGCTCAAACGGCAGGAACGGCTAACACGAATGAAAAACAACAATCAATGAATTACCGAATTATGATTTGCAAGAAATGTGGAACAGTAATGATGATGGACTCCGACAAGGTTTACACGTCCATCCCGCCGCAGTATGGATATATCTGCCCGAAGTGCGGCGCTTACGAGTTCAGTACGGAGATGGAGATTGCCAATAAGCCGGAGAGCGTTTTGGAACCTAAGCCGGAGACAGTGCAAGAGTCTTCCGATATCATCACCGGGCAGGAAGTCTACGACTACTACCAGGAGCGCAGCGGTGCTGCAGGCAATCGAGCCGACCAGCTGGCCTGGATGTTTGTCGTCATGGCGGCGGCAGTGCTTTTTTCCGGCCATACATGGGGGGTGTTCATAGAAGGCGCTGTCATGGCTGCCATCTACATGATGCTCTCTGTACTGCAAGCCGTTTGGCAGACATTCACGTCATGGCTGTTCATGCGTCAGCTGAAGAAAATGGACGTAGCACCGAAGGACTACCCGTCTTGGGTGGGGTGTGGTGAATGGCTGTTCTTCTGGCTGAAGATGATAACCATAACGATACCGGTCATATATTTCGCAAAGGCTATATTATTCGACTGTTGACATAAAGAAATCCGTATAACCAGTCAAAGAAATGAAGATCCCCTCACTCCCTTCCTCATGGTCTGGTCTGACATGGACACAGCTATGTCAGATGTGGGACGTCAAACAGCGCTATGGCGGCAATGCTGACGTGGCGAGAGCGGCTGCGCTGCTTTCGCTGTGCGGGATAAAGACTGTCGCATGTGGTTCACATGACGGCAGCACAGGGGAGACTGTCTATCAGATGGAAGACAGCGAAGGACGGCTGTGGACGGCGACAGCCCGCGAGCTGGCATATACCGCCAAACAGGCGATGCCATGGTTTGACTATCCGTATGGCGATCCAGGTGAGCCGGCCGTGAAGGACGAAAAGGGAAAGGTCGTCAAGGAAGGCCGTAATCCCGTACGCGGCTATGTCGGTCCCATGCGTGATGCGCTTGTGCTGCCGGTAGAGCATCTGAAGTTCGGCGGCAAGTGGCTTGCTTTGCCGCAGGCCGCCTGTAACAACCTGACATGGCACCAGTACCGCTCGCTGCAGGCCATCGCCCAGCAGCTTTTCCGTGAGGACATTGACGACAGTCTGGCACTCCTGCTGCAGGCGCAGTTCCTGGCACATATCCTTGTGCCGCGCAACATGGCCATTCTTGATAATACAGGCGGAAGCATCCGTCTTCGCCTGCACTATGAGTACCGGTATAATGACGAGCAGGCAGATACTATGTGTAAGTGGTGGTCGCGGCGTTTGGCGAGCGAGGCACGCAGACGCGACCGGAAGACATCTTCGGTGTTCTGTCCCTGCGACATGTCATCAGCCAGTGCATCGACGCTGTTTCATATCTGTTTCCAATGCTACCAGACGGCTATCTCCTACTACGCCGCCAGCTATCCCCTGCTCTTCCAGGACTCTGGAAAGAGCGACCCGTTGCGCGACGCGCTGACCGGCGAGGTGGGCACCATCAACACTATCATGAAGTACGCCGGCTACTCCGAGCAGCAGCAGGTGTACGAATCATGGCTCCCCTATGTCTTTGACATCCTGAATACGATGACGAAGGAGGCGAAGGAGATAGAGAAGATGAACTCTAAGATAAAGAAAAAGTAAAAGATACCATGGACCTAAAACTAAGAATATATGAAGAAGTATACAGAATCTACTGCCGAAGAAGCCATGAAGCTGCGGTCGCTGAGCAGACAGGTGGAAGAATCGGTCTTGCATGTGCTGGTGCCTGCCAAAGTGAAGCTCGGAGAAGGACTTGTCGTCATCGCCTCCGGCCTGGTTGAAGTATTGGATACCATGGCTGATGTAGCTGGCAAGAACCGCCGCGAGATACGCAAACTGTTTACCAAAATCCTGGAATCCTGACAAGATGTATATGCGATGATGGCAGAGATGAGAACCAAAAGAATCAAGCAAGGGCTGTGGTATCTGTGTCATACCGGCACGGAGTACTTTAGCGAGGGCTATTTCCATTACAGCCCTGCCGATGGTGTTCTTGTCGGCCGCGACGGGAAGGAACATATTGTAACTGATTTGACGGCGAAGTGCTTTGATTCCGGCAAGATAATCAGAATCGCATCACCCATAAGACAAAACAAGGAACAGCCATGCAAGATATCATAGCCATCATAATATTTGTTGTCCTTGCCATTATCTGGCTTTTTGCTTATCATTCAGTCAAGAAAGACGGATGATTCCCGAGTATTATTACCAATAAGAAAAAACTATATGAGAACATACGACATAGATCCGACAAAAACGGGCTGGCTGTCATTTGATGCCAGCATCAGAACTGTTGTGGCCTATTTCATGGACGGACACAAGGAGACGATGTCTCTTATCCAGTTTGCCACATCTCCCAGGAAGCGCAGGCATATCATACGGGTTGACTGTTATGAGGAAGGAGAAGAAATAACTGAGGAATGACTAAACAGAACGGTTATGAAGGAGAACAAGAACAGGGCTGACATTGTCCGCAATTTGCGCAGCCAGCTGGCTAAGGCTGCTAACGCCTATGCACTGGAGCTGCACAGGCAGTGGGGCGTGGAGCGCACAGTTGACGACTACTGGATTGGCGGTGTGGAAGACCCATGCGTCGCACCATACTCGATGCACTCCAATTATTTCATATCACTCGACACCATGCAGTATATCGTGGACAACGGTATCAGTCAGGAGGAGTACGATAGGTACCAGGAATATGTGCATATCGTAGCCTCGGCCAGCGACCGCCTGCATGTGCCGAAACTGCGCGAGTGGCGCGCGCACCCGGAGCGACGCTACGATATTGAAGCACTGGAGCATATCCAGATACTGCAGGCCGATATATGTCGCGAGGTGGAGAGGATTCAGAATGGAAGTAACGGATTTACGGATTGAACGGATATGGGGAAATTAAACAAACTGGAGCGTCCGATGAGACACTTTGGCTGGGTATCGCAAGGTAGGCTTCGTCAACTCGGACAGCCATACCCGAACATCAAGACATATATCAGGGTGTTAAAGTCTCTGGGATACACTGTCATACCACCAAAAGAGAACAAAATATAAACCAAATAGAACTATGGCAACAGAAAACGTAAACCATCCGCAGCACTACAACAGCCATCCTAACGGCATCGAGTGCATCGAGATTATCCGTCACTACACATGTGACATCGCAAACGCCATCAAGTACCTGTGGCGCGCCGGACTAAAGCTGGAGATGGGTAAGGACGATGCCGACAAGGAGATTGAGGACCTGGAAAAGGCGTTGTGGTATATTGAGGACTACCGTTCTATGTGCGACAACATGCGGTGCCATCATCGTCGCCCTCGTTCGTCTGCAGGCTGTTTGCTTTTCAGGCTGAGCGGCCATCATATCGAGGACGTGACAAAAGGATATGACGAGGATGTCGCAACCGCTATGGATTATCTGCTTCGTGTCGGAATAGTTAGCGGAAGTACGCTATATGCTGAAGATGACTGGTCGGAGTGTCTGCAAATAGCCACCCGCCATATCCATCTCCGCATCCTCAATATCAATATGATGCTGGCCTGCAAAGATGTGAAGGATACGGCTGATATCATACAAGGTGTGGCTGTGGAGGGTGAGGACTATGTGGCCAAGCCTGGCGGCGTGAGAGACACAGAGCCTGACAACTACGACCCGCTGAATATCATCATTATCGGAGGAACGGCCTACTGTCTGACGTCCGAAAAGAAAGAGAAGCCCAACGGCTCACTGTATTCCCCGTGCGACAACTGCAATCTGAAAGAATGCTGCGCCGGCTATGCCAACGAAGCCTCGGAGAATAACCTTTGTAACCTTCACTCTGCCACCGGCCAGCAATATTACCGTGAGGTAGGCTACTGCAAGTACCGTCCTTCGTTCGGTACAATCGAGGTCGTTGACGAGGAAAAGGAAACGAAGAAAGAGTTGAAGAAATTGGAAGAAGAGGACTGATTATGACAAAGAATCATTACGGCAGGCCTTTCCTTGGCAACGGCATGAGCCGCACATCAATGGTGTTCAAGATCGCAACCATAGCCGGTGTGAAACTGTCTGTGCCGCAGTTGAACAGAATCAAGGATATCAATCCCCGCCAGTTGGAGCGAGTGTATGACGAGGTTGTGCGTGTCGGCGACAAGACCAACGCCCTGTTTGCACTGAAACTGATTTTGGGACAAAACGTGAGACGATGATTGACTGGATAAAAGTTGAAGAACATCTTCCCGGCGTGGATGCCTCTGGCGAGAGCGATTATGTGCTTGCCTGCAATGCAGACGTACGGTCTGTCCCGAAGGTGGTGAAGTACAGCAATGGCGAATATTCTAAGCGCGGCTGGCATACACAGCACATCGGAGAGTTTATACCGTTCCACGGCGGAAGAGGAAAAGACCGTCACCTGACGTTTACACACTGGATGGAAATAGAATTACCAAGCAAGGAGTGAGTATGCAGAAAATAATGTTTGACCACCGCAGGTTCGGACTGGAGCAGGCGGTGCTGGAGAGATTGAAGACGATGACCAGACGCGGGGCGAGGCTGCCAGACGGACTGGAGCCCCAGGACGTGTGGAACCCGGTGATGGGCATCGACGATAAGGGCAAAGTGTATTTCACCGTGGACTGCATCGACGGGAAACAGCGCGACCTGTACCCGCAGTATCAGGTGGGCGAGGTGGTGGCTATTGGGCAGGCGTATGGCTCATTCTTGAAGATATACCCAGAGCCGCAAGCAGAGTATGACGGCGACTACAACAACATGCACTGGCCGGCAGCGGTCTGCAGGGCCGTAGCCAACCAGGCCGGCTGGAAGAACAAGATGTTTGTCCGTGCCGACCTGATGCCGCACCACATCAAGATTAAAGACATCAAGATGGAACGGCTGCAGGATATCTCGGACGAGGACTGCCGCAAGGAGGGCATCGTATATGTGCAGTGGAAGCAGTGGCTCTGGCAGGACATGGACGATTTCGGCCCGCAGCAGTACAAGCTGTGGGATGTATGGACGGTGCCGAAGTTCGCGGAGAGCATAAACGACTCGTGGGGCAAGACGGATCCGGACGAGTTCATGGCTGAAAGCCCGAAGGTGGCCTTTTATGTACTCATCCGCGAACTGATGGGCAAGAAGACATGGGACGAGAATCCCTGGGTGTGGGTATATGAGTTTGAACTAATAAAATGAGTGATATGAATCTGATTACGACATACAACGGCATATATCCGCGAGCCGACTATATCGGCCGCGCCCCGATGACGCAGGAAGAGATAGACAGCCTGAATCTTGAGGTTGGACGGATGTCCGGATTTGTCAAGATGATGATGGGCGTCGCCGACAACTGTGCGCTTATGGTAATGCGCCATGCCCATGACAAGATTTCCGACCTGAGAGACAATGACAGCTATACGGAGCGCCCCAGACGACCACACCCTAATTACAGGCACAAGACCAAGATGCTTTTCCGTAAGGCTATCGACGAGTCCGTTGTCTGGCGTGCCAGCCTGCTTAATCCGCCTCACGGAGACATCCGCTTCTTCCATGTCGACGACATGGAGCCATCGGCCAGGAAGATATATGGTGCAATGACCGACCGGGAGTATTTTGAGTTCTGGCAGGCAACAGGTTCCAAGGCCTACATGAAATGTCTCCCGCTGATGACGAGCCTCTGTAATAAGTTCAGACTGTCGATGGAGAATCATGGTATTGCCAATGCCGCACAGACTGCCTGGGGAATTACCGCTCTTACTGTGCTTCAGTTATCCGTTGACACGTGGAAACGTACCATGTGCTCTGTCAAAGAGGCTATTGACGGCCGTCTCACGGATGATTTCATCGAGCACATGTATCGCCCGTTCCTGCTGACAAAGGTTGCTGATTGGTGGGAAAAGGCGCTCATAGCCATGTCTCCGGAGACAGGAGACTACAAGCTGGACAGCAGCGAAGAACGCAATATCAAGCTCGGCATCGAGCAGCTTCAAGAGGAATGGATTCACCCCGACACTCCCTTTGACTCCCTGTCAGGTGCCGTTGAAGACTATGACGACATCTTCCGTACAAAGGGGGAGATGAAGAAGGCATTGCGTGAAATCGGCGAGATGAAGGCTGCTGCCGTGAAAGACGTGGAAGACATGCGGTGTAAAGAAAAGGCACAAAGAAGAGTTTGATATACAATTTTATTCACAACTAAAAACAACAGAATTATGAGAAGCAGAACAGCAATCTGGTTTGAGTGCAAGATCCGTTACGAGAAGGTCATGGAGGACGGCTTGCAGAAGAAAGTGACCGAACAGTATGCAGTGGATGCCCTGTCGTATTCAGAGGCCGAGAAGCGTATCATCGAGGAGATGTCATCGTACATCAGCGGTGAGTTCGAGGTGGCCGACATCAAGAAGGCTCCCTATAAGGAGGTGTTCTTCAGCGACGACGCAGAAGCCGACCGCTGGTACCGCGCCAAGCTCGACTTCATTACCATCGACGAGCGGACGGAGAAGGAGAAGCGCAGCCGCGTGACCTATCTGGTACAGGCCAGATCTCTCAGAAATGCCTTTACCAACATTGAAGATGTGATGGCTGGTACAATGATTGATTACGACGCTGCCGCCATCACCGACACGAAGCTGATGGATGTGTTCGAGTACAAGAAGTCCGATGAAGACAAGGAGGGCGACGATGAATAAGAAGCATCTCACGATGCCACCGGCCCAGGCCGTCCGGCGCGACCTGGAGGCCGATGGCTCTTCACTGCTGTTTAGCGAATGGCCAACATCCATAGACACCGACCATGCTGTTGACAGTAGTATCTGGTACTGACAATCCTGACTTCGCTAACCGACAAACATCCTGCTTATGATAGAACTACCGAAATACAGCGTACCGACCTACAACCCAAACAGCATGGTCGATAACGAGCGGACGGACTTCACACGTCGCATACCGTCGCTGCCCGAAAAGCAGTTGGCACGCGACTCAAAGATTGCCATGCAACTTGTCAGGGCACAGGAGCAGGGCGCGGATGCCATTATTGAAGTGTTCACCAAGAAGGCCAAGCTGCTGAGCAATCCCCGTTATTGGGAACTGATGCGCACTGTATGGGTGGCAGCCGGCAGCACAGAGACCGCCCCGATGTTCCGCAGGCTGATGAAGTCACAGAGGCCGTGCAAGTCGTGGTTTATGACCCCCGAAGATGCTGCCGACCTCGACAAGATGACGTTCCCACTGACCGTGTGGCGTGCCTACGACACCGCCTATGATGCCATCGAAGGTGGCGATCCAGGCATATCGTGGACGCTCGACCATGAGTGGTGCATCGGCTATGCCAAAAGCAAAGGTCGTTCCGTCAAAGAGCGCGAAGTGTATCGTGACGAGATATTTGCCTACGTCACCCGGCGTGGCGAGAGTGAAATCATTTTATTGGACTAAGATATGAACAAGGACATAAGAATCATGAACCGCACCCTCGGCAGGGGCATCGGCAGCGAGGCGATGATGCAGTCGATTGCTGCCGCGCAGAAGTACAACAAGCGGACGGTGATAGACCCGGACCGCGTGGACCTGAAAAGGGGCAGGGAGATTATCAACCGTCTGGCCGTGAAGGACGATGTGCTCGGCACCGTCATCCGCCCTATCCCCTACGCCGAGATACAGGACGATACGGAGGCCACGCTGAACATAGTGATGCAGGCTGTAGGTTTGTACACATTCCCGACACAGGAGCTCGTCGACTTCCTGCATGGTGAGATCGATGACGACCCGGAGCTGGAGCCCCACTCCGCCATCGAGATCTGTGCCGGCACCGGCTGGCTCGGACGCTCGCTGGGCATACCGACAACGGACAGCCGCATGCAGGAGCGTGACGACATCAAGGAGATATATCGCCAGGAGGGTGCCGTGCCTATCAGCTACCCGAAGGATGTGGAGAAGCTGGATGCACTGGAGGCCATCCGCAAGTACGAGCCGGAATATGTCATTGCCTCCTACTGCACGCATCTCTACGGCACGGGAGGGATAAAGAGCGGCAACTCGCTGGGCGTCGACACCCGCTGGGTGCGGTCCCACTGCCGCCGGTTCTATCATATCGGCAACGATAATATCCACTACCGCGACCCGATCATGCGTATGCCGCACAAGCGCCTGTCGTTTGACTGGCTCGTTACCCGTGGCGACTCCTCGAAGGCGAGGATATACGTATGGGAGAACAAGATGTATTAGAAGATGGAGTTGCTGAAACAACACGAATTGAACACGAATTATTCATCAATAAAGACTACAACATTATGGCAAAGAAGAAAGAGACATTCCAAGAAATGTACGAACGTTACAAGAACGACCCGAAGTTCATGCAGAGCAAAGGGTTCAATGAGTGTGATAAATATGCGATCTACGAGTTGTCATCGGCTATCGTATCGTCCTGTATCGACTACACCAACAAGCATGGCGATGAGGATAAAGGATGGCCTTACACCATCTTGATTTCGCTGGCTCGTGCCACCTGCAAGATGCTCTATGCCATGCAGAAGACGCAGCCACAGCTCGGCAATGACGTGTTCAAGTTCTACACAGAGGAATTGCTGCCGCTGTGCAGACATATTTCGGACAGCGAGAGCGACTATGCGCTGAACAGCGCCAAGAAGGAAAAGAAGGGCGACATTCCGTTTGAGACCAAGAAGGACGTGATACTCGCCATCGCAGACCCTAACATGGCGGTTGACGACATCATCGACAAGTTCTTCAAGAAGGATTTGAACGAGAATCAGCGCAAGAAGATAGCCGAGCACATCGAACAGATGCGCGTCGAACATGCCGACAAGTTGGCGAAGGTTCACGAGCTTACTGACGAGAACTATAAGGCGTAAATACGACTATGCTAATCCAGATTACAAACCGATGCCACATGCGGTCAGCAGAAACTGGGCGGCTCGACGGTGAATCCCCAGACTGGGAATAATGAGAAGGGGTGATTTGAAGTCAGAGTAATTAACGGTTCAGGACCAAGGGTTCCGGCCCTGCCCTGAGCCTTTAGGAAGAAAAAAGAAATGAAGATAATAAAGAAACTGTTTGGTGGCATTGATGCCACGGTTGGCTGCTACATGATAGCAGGCGTATTATTGCTGGTTGGTATATTGGAAGTGGCAACGGGAGATTACCTCAAAGCCTTCGCTTCATTCCTCTATACATTTATTGTGTTCTGCTGTTCACTTCTGATACATCAGAACAAGCACTTGAAGCAACTGATTGTCTTGCAGCACTTGATGATTGATGTGCTGGAAGAAAAAGCAGGCATTAAGCACGAAGAGAAAGAGAACGAACCAAGACAAAGGAATCATGAACAGAGAAGAGATCAAGAACAAGTTTGACGAGGTCCAGCGGATACTGGACTCGATGCAGGATGCCGGTGCCAATTTCATGTTCATCGGCCATGAGGGCAATCATTTCGTCATCAGTGGAGACCCGGTCAATATTGAGGCGCAGATACTCTTTGCGATGATGCGCTATCCCGTGGTAAGGGATATCATCAGGACCTGCGCCGGGCGTTTTAATGAGCTGAACGACGAGCACGGCGAAAAAGCGAGGAACGTCAAGATGAATCATCTGATTGAGAAGAACTCAGGAAGCAAAGGAAACTGACTATGAAGAAACAGGAAGACGAGAAAAAATGGGGTGTCTTGCTGTCATTGGCGACGAGGGACCTCACGATGGCGACAAGCATCATCACCCATACATGCAAGAATATCCTCGACCGTCTCGGACAGCTTGGGGATGAGAAGAAGGGGACTCCCGAGTACCAGCGTCTCCGTCACCTGCTGTCGATGACCGGCGGCATCAAATACATGCTTGAAGGCGCCGATGCCTGTCTGCAGGGACTGGTCCTTGACCTGCTTGATGATGCCAGAGAGGAGGACAGGCCATGAATCTTATCAAACCGAAGCTGACGGCAATCATCAAGGCAACGGGCGTGAAGAGCCCGGTGAGATGGATTGATTTGGATGATAATACATGCTGTACTGAAGCAGGGTACGTGGGGGCGGTAGGCGAATTTGTGTTTCGGGACGTGCACGAATATGACAGCCTGCGCGGAGAGTTTGCGGGCCGTGCTATGCAGGGCATCTTGTCGAATCACTCCTTATATGAAGCCCTTGTCGAAAAGGTTACAGAAGAAAACGCTTTCTGTCCAGAATATGGAGCGGCTGTACGCCGCAGGGCCGCTGAGCTGGCCGTAGCGCAGGCCGATGCGCTGATTTGTGAGCTGGAACGTGCGCATGACCTTGACTTCTACGGGATTGGCCTGAAGGCAAAGGAAGAACAGTTTAGTAATATTGAAACGAACGGCTATGAACAGAAACAAATATGATGTCGACGTAAACCAGTCGATGTATGCCGACTATGAGCGTCTTCGCAAGGACTATGTCGGAAATAATCTCAAGAAAGTAGCGGTGCTGACGATACTCGACCTTTGCGGCCTTCCGGCGGCATCGCCGAAGGTCTTCCGCCTGGCACTGAAGTATGGAATCATCTACAAGAAAGGCAAAAGCCGGGATACCTGCTACATGGTCCCCAGGGATATGGTGCCCTACTCGGCTTTTGAGCGTCTGGAGAGGGAGTTCTATAACTGGAAGGTGCCTGACAAGACCAGACGGGAGCCTGTCTCCACGGAGAAGGAGACGGGCCGCGTGGTGCTCGACGAGGACTACTGCGTCAGGTATCTGAAAGAGCGCGGGTATATGTGCTTCAAGCTGACCCCGGACCTCGTGAAACTGCAGAAGGCGTTCACGCCGCAGTTCCTGCTGGAGAACTGCAATGCGGAACTGAAGTGATAGCTAAAAACAGGAAGATTATGAACCAGATTGTAAAGTACCAGATTCCCTACGACATCCGTGCGATGGCCGCCCTGCGCCAGAAGCTCATCGACAAGCTGACCGAGATGCGCAAAGAGAAGTTTGGGATAGAGTAACGACCACGGATTTCACGGATTAAATAAAAGGAACTATGACATTTGACGATTTGAAACAGGCGGCTCAGATATTCAACCGCATTAACAGAATTCGCAGCTACGTTACGAAGGAACGCTTTGCGGTAGTTGCACAAACCCGCTTCGGCATCGACGAAGAGGACTTGATTGACGTGATGTACGGCATGTTGCACATGACACCGCGACTGGTGTACTACATCGCCAACTACGGCGTGGAGGGCATCCAGGCACCGAAGCACATGAAGCATCTGCCAAAGGCTATCGAGATTGCGGAATCTGCCTACTCGCTGAAGCCGAAGGAATGGAACGGCAACTCCGTGCCGCACATCGACCACGACTTCTACCGACGCGAGGACAAGCGCCGCTACTTCTACACCGACGGCGGCAAGCACCTGACACTCGATGTCAGCATGTCATCGCGCGACGACCTGCTGCAGCTGTCCGAACTGCTGCGCCGCGAGGTGAAGATTGACGGCGTGGCCGAACACCTTGGCTATTTGGAAGGCGAGCTCAACCGCAACAGCCGAAAGAAGTTCCACTACTTTGAGGGAGACATCTATATGCTCTATGGCAATCCGACCGACCGCATTTTCTATGACTGGACTCGCGCCAAGGATGCTGGCGTTTATGTCGCCACTGCAAATGGCTGGCGCAAACTGCTCTATACGCCGACCCGTGGCTATGTCGAGCGTGACGGTGAGTTGAGCTTTGTCGATGACAAGCACTTCTATTCCGACTATATGCTCGAAGCATCGGGCAAAGGATTTCTCTACGTCGGCAATATCTACAACGACATGTCTGTATTGGTCGAAAAGCAGGAGGAGTGACTATGGAAGGGGCAACGAAGTACATAGCATACATATCGCTGGACTACCTGCAGCACGTGTTTGACGACAACGGCGTGAACGGTGACAAGAGGGATTCCTTATCGACAAGTGGGTGGACGTAAAAGGCTTCTGTGACAGGGACAAGGCAGAGGAATTATTGGCATTATTAAAAAAGTAAAACGAATATGAAGAAAGAAGAACTGATGACTGGCGACTGGGTATTCAATACTCATAACCGAAAGCCGGAGCAGGTGTGCGAGGTCAGGGAGCGCATGGTGATGCTGGACTACAACGACCTGTACGACTACGACGAGATAGAGCCGATACCGCTTACCGAGGAGATTCTGAAAGCGAACGGATATGAAGAGCATGTCGGTGAGAAAGGTGCGTTTGGTGTGACGATTGCGCCGTACTTCAAGCGCGATGACTCACCGAGGGTGTACTGCGACGGCGACCCGTTCGCCGTGTGGTTTGACAGTCCTGTGGATATCAAGTATGTGCATCAGTTGCAGCATGTCCTGCGGCTGTGCGGAGTGGAAAAGGAAATGGAATTAAAGAAATAGACGATGGGACTGATAGACCAAATGAAGTATGCCAAGATACTGTATCTGGCTGACATGCTGGAGGATATCCAGAACGAGATGAACAGGGATTACCGCTGTCATAGCTATGCAGAAAGCATCGGCGGCATCGTGAAAGACCTGCGTGAGACGGTAGCCGTCACCTCCATGCCAAACGAAATGGAGTGCGAGAAGATCGAAATCAAGCGGCTGGAGCATAGCTGTAAGATTAACGTCATGGAATTTCCGCATAGCGAGTTGGAGCATATCGAACGTCTTTACCGTCGCGGTGCAGAAGACGATTTATTGCGCGACATCGCAAAGAAAAAACTAATCCATGTCCGTAATCGCGAGGACGAACACGGGAATATGATATTTACTGCCTCGCTGATAGTCGGAATTGAAAAACAGCCTTACGTCCCGCAGGAACAGCCGCTTACACCTGTGGACGGCTTGGCAAAGATGTTAGACGAAATAGATAAAAACACGAACCTATGAGCAGACCAACGGAAGTTTTCCTTTGCGTGTTGCGGCACGATGACGGAAAGTTCAAGGCGATTGTCGGCTGTTTCTACGACCACGACGAAGCCGTGCGCTATGCCGACGGCAGTCCGCGAATAACGATTCATAAGCAAAATGTAGTATAAACATTAGCGATTATGGAAATAACAAAGTATCTATGTGAGTTCTTCTTCACGAACTTCTGGCACTGGCTGGGGCTGGTTGTCATCCTGGCCGTGGTGTTCCGATTCGGACTGGTGTCGTTCATCACCGACAACTCGCGGAAGATAGTGAAACGGGATGAAAAGGAAATGGAGGGCTGACCTATGGCAACAGAATTGAAACGGAGAGACCTGAGCGGCATATACATCTTTGACACGCTGCCGGGTGACAAGAAACGGAAGCCGACGTGCGTGGAAGATTGCACGCAGGAGAAAAGGCGGGAGTGGTGTCTGACGAAGACGCAGGACTACTTGCGCGAGGTGATCAAGACGGAGGCCGAGACGTTCAAGGAGCTTTGCAACTATCTGGTGGAAGAGAAGTGCGTGACGGACGAGCAGCGCACGGAGTTCTTCGCCATGATTGACAGAGCCGTTGAGCGGTCGAAGTATAATTGGGCGGTGCATGAGTTGGCCGACCAAGTGGACTTCGTTTGCGAGAAGGTGGTGCTGCTGGCCGACGCTTGCGGCGTGACAAAACATAAAGAGGAAGGCGATGACTAAGGCATCTGAATTATAGAAACCGCATAAAACAAAAGGGACTATGAAACTATCAGAAGAGATTAGAGACAAGATCTGGCGAATGGCCAGCGACCCTGAAGCCGTACACTACATTGAAAAGTACGACGGCGAAGGTTACAAGGTTGAGGAAATAGATGGTGACTACTGTCACGGGTGCGCTGCTGAAAAGGCAAGGGAGCTCGACAAAGAGGACGGTGGCAAGTATTATCACGAAGTACACGAAGAGACATCGCCCGAAAGCGAGGACTTTAAGTGTTGCTCTGAATGTGGCTGTCAGCTCAATGCGGCACTTATCATGTGTGACTTTTCCGAGGATAGCGTGCAATATGTCGTTGAAGATTTGAAAAATGCAAAGGCATTTGATGACATCAAAGGCAACCTTGCATGGCGCATTGACCAGATATTTGACAGCGAGGAAGAAGCCCGCGAGTTGTTCCCAAAACAAATGAACTACATCGCAAGGCGACTGACGAATCTTTATAAAAAGCATAGATTGAGCATCAAGGCAGAGCAAACACAACTAACATTATTATAGAAACCACATAAAACAAAAGGGACTATGACACTAAACACTGCAAGAAAAATCGAAAACACGTTTAACTTTGTGACGATTATTATCCTACTGCCGTTTGAGCTTGTCATTCCGATTTTGGAATGGCTGGTCAAACTGCTAACATTGCCAATAGAGGAGTGCAACTTGTTCAGTAAAAGGTTAGGCAATAAGTTAATGCACATGTCGGACGCAGTGAAGGATGGAACCATAAATAATCCGTATTGCCTTAAACATTACACAGCACAGATGGCGTGGGAACAACTTAAAGATGATAAAGAAAAGGAACTATGAAAGAAAACAAGACTATCGAAACAGTCAAGAGCATGATTGCCGATGGATTTTTGTCACAAGAAGTGGCAGAGAAGTATTTTCCTGAACTTGCTGAAAGTGAGGATGGGAAGATTGTAAACGCTTTGATTGGATACATAGAAGGTTCGGTACATGACGTAAACGAAGAAATCATCCCTGGAATTAAAGTATCTGCTGCTATCGCTTGGCTTGAGAAGCAAGTCGATCAGAAGTCAGTAGAAACTTGTAAATATCCTTTATTTACCTTTGATGACGTACTCGCTATACAATGCTGCCTTGAAACGGCTAAGTTGAATGATAAAGAATTATATGAACAACTCAGGAGCCTTCACGATAGAGTACATGACGCGTACCATCTTGAGAAGCAAGGTGAGCAGGAGATAGTAGAATACGTAGCCAAGGAGGTTATAAAAGATAAAGATTCTGCTATTAAATTTCTGAAGTCTACTGGTATAATGGATTCTAATGGAGAATTAGCAAAAGAATATAGAAATGAGCAGAAGCCTGCTGATAAGATTGAACAAAAGTTTAAAGTTGGGGATTGGGTAGTAGATAAAAATGGAATAGTTAAACAAATCTTATCTTATAAGGATGGTATATATAAGCATATAGACGGCTATTCTGCGGAAATATTTGAAGATGAGTGGAGAATGTGGACTATCCAAGATGCAAAGGCAGGTGATGTACTCCATGCAACAGGATGGAATTCTGATTGCATATTTATCTTCAATGGTCTTGATAATTGGAAATTTGGTGAACCAAATGGAGAAAAAGCAGTGGCAACTGGCTATTGTTGTATTAATGTGTATAGCGATAGGATAGAGTTTGGAACTCAAGGCCCTGACTGCATTGAGGTTGAGACAGTTAAACCTGCAACAGAAATTCAACGTAACCTTTTGTTCAGAAATATACTTGAAAATGGTTATGAATGGGATGCTGAAAAGAAAGAGTTGAGAAAGATTGGACAGAAGCCTGCTAATAAAGTTGAACCAAAGTTTAAGGTTGGCGATTGGGTTGTTTTCAAAAACGATAGTATTTATTATGTCAATAAAGTTTTTGAACATACTTATGAACTTATTATCGGCAATGGCGATAGACCAAAAATACCTTTTTACATAATAGATAATGTTTCTCGTCTTTGGACTATCCAAGACGCAAAGGTGGGTGATGTGCTGTATTGCGATACTACTTGTGGTTTCATTTTCATATATGATGGAATCAATCCAGATGGTGCGTTGTTATATTCTTATATTGAATCAAACGATGGAAGTCCTCTCTTGAAATACAATATCGGTAAACCAAATACAGGTATTGGCTACGCTACTGATAGGGATATATATCCTGCTACCAAAGAGCAGCGTGACCTCTTATTCCAAAAGATGCACGAAGCAGGGTATGAATGGGATGAAAAAGAACTAAAATTGGATAAAATTAAGCCAGAGGTTGATATAGACGCTATGGTGAAAGAGTACAGAAATAATCTGCCTTTTACGGGTGATTATCAATCCTATGGCGATGCTCTTGCAGAAGCATTTAAGCAAGGTTTGGAGAATATGTATAACTTAATGAAGAAGTAACTATGACAACAATTAAAGCATACACAGACATAGAACAAAGCAAGAAACTTGCTAAAATACTCCCACTTGAAAGTGCGGATATGTTCTTAGCATTAGATGGAACTATCCCTGTGATGTCTAAATATATTGATGATGGATTAGTTACAGCAGATAATACCGCTATCCCTTGTTGGAGTCTTGCAGCATTGCTTAGTGTTTTACCTAATAGCGAAACCATAAGTACAAGTCTTTCAAAAGGAGGTTATAGAATATCAACTCTTCAATACACAAATAGTTGGTTTGTTGATTATGAAGATGAAACCAATTGGTTGAATAATTGCATTACATCAGCAGACAATCCTGTTGATGCTTGTGTGGAAATGATTATTAAACTACATGAACTTAAAATGTTGTGATTATGTTTGATAAAGAACGACTTAAACGTCAACTGCAATATGCTGAACGTGAGGAAAAATTAAATAAAGAAAAAAGCAAAGGGATATGCCAGCAAACTTGCTGATACTTTGGAATCTAATGGTTATATTGTTGATGCCAAAATTGTAAGAGAAAGTATTAAGATAATGAATGGTGAAAAAGTTGCTATGGCTACTATGGATGAACAGAAGCCTGCTGAAAAGGTTGAACCAAAGTTTAAGGTTGGTGATTGGGTGGTCGATGAGGACGGAATAGTTAAACAAATCTTATCTTATAAGAATGGCGTATATAAGCACACGGACGGCTATTCTGCAACAATATTTGAAGATGAGTGGAGACTTTGGGATATTACAAAAGATGCAAAGGACGGTGATGTGCTGGTACTAAAGGATAATACGTTTGGGACGATGATATTCATCTGTGCTGGATTTGCCATGAACGGCTCTATGCAAGTGGTGGACTACTATTTCATGTACAATTTTAGTACAGGCCACGCACATAAAAAAGCCGGCGACTTCATGGGGAATTTGACGCTTGACTTCCATCCAGCCACTCTGGAGCAGCGACAGGTGCTCTTCGATAAGATGCGCGAGTGTGGCTACGAATGGGATGCTGAAACAAAAGAACTAAAGAAACTTGCTATTGAACAAAAAAACATTATAGTTATGGATTACGAGAAGAAATATAAAGAACTCGTTGCCAAGTTGACAGATGCTTACAACGACGAAAGTGTGAACGATGAACGTTTCTGTTGCGTAATGAATAATATCATGCCCGAACTTGCTGAAAGCGAGGACGAGAGGATTAGGAAAGGTTTAATAGAACACTTTGACCGCCTTACATCAAAAAAGGATAGGTACATTGACCCCGATTGCACACTAAAAATCTCCGACATTATTGCTTGGCTTGAAAGGCAAGGTGAGCAGCCTGTAGAGTGGAGCGAGGAAGACGAGAAGATGCTTAATCTTATTATTGCAAGATTACACTCCCACCCAAATGTTGAATTGGAAGAATATGGGAAGTCACATGATTGGCTCAACTCTATTCGTCCTCAGAAACAGTGGAAGCCGAGTGATGAGCATTATGAACTTGAAGAATTTGCAAAAGTTGTAAGAGGTAATCTAACAGGTATCAGTAAGGCTGTACAAGAGTTGTTAAAGCAAAAATATTACAACCTGACAGGCCAGCCTATGTTTGGGGGATTTAAGGATTAAAGAAACTAATGGAGAAATAGTTATGAAAAATATTAGTTTTAGATTCCCTACAAGCATTAGGGATATAAAGGTACTCTGGAAAGAGTACACGAGTAAGCGTTATATGAAGAATGTGGAAGTTATGCGTAAAATGACCGATTTCTATATTCGCAATGTACTCAAAGGCAGATGGGGAGAAGTTGCTGATGGAAAAGTTGTGAAGTGGACTGATAGCGATAAAAAACAATTTGAAAGAGAAATGTGGGAAAAATGCAATAGTTATATTCACGATTTAATGGAATAAAGTTATGAAACCAAACGAAATGCCCGAAAAGATATATCTTTTCGACTACAATGATGCAATGGTGACACCACTTGAAGGTGATACTGTGTATGTCATGGAAGATGCCTTTATTGAGAAGGCTTGCGAGTGGATTAAAACAAACATGGACGATTATATCCACGTTGAGTATGATACTGCGACAGGAAAGCCAACAAACGAGGCGCATATAGCCCATAAAAAAGTAGTTGAGGACTTTAGAAAGTACATGAAAGGAGAGTAATGGTATGACATATTTTGTAAAAGCATACGGCTGGCATGAAAATGGCACAAAAAAGAATATTCAGTGTTTATTTGATTTGGACGAAGTAAATGCTAAGACATTTATTGACGCAGTTGAAAAGGCTGGTAATTTATCACCTTATCGTCGTAATAAGGAAATTATTATAGAAGAAGTTGTTGTTATATCAAAAAGTTAGATTATGGAACAGTACATACCCAAAACCGTTGTAGTAGCGGAGATAGAAAAAAGAATAAAAGAACATCATAGTGGTTATTTGGTATGTTTGAAAGATATGCTTTCTTTTCTTGACACCCTTGAAGTGAAAGAGGTGGATTTTGAATCTGAATGGAAAAAGTATTTTGAATATAGAGGAGATGTAGCAACAGTAAATATAAAGCACCTTGCCAAACATTTCTTTGAACTTGGGATTAAAGCACAGAAAGGAGAATAGTATGACAAACAAGAAGATTACATTTGAAGACTTCTGGAAAGCCTACCCGCTTCACGTGGGTAAGCGTGATGCCGAGCGTGCATGGATGCGCCTGTCCGCCAAGGATCAGCATGCCGCGTACAACGGCATCCACCGTTACTGCGAATACATCCGGCAGACGGGTGTTGGCATCAAGTACCCGCAAGGCTGGCTCAATGGCAGGCGGTGGGAGGATGAGCAGGCTGCACCTGCGGTAAAGGACACCAGTCATGGCGCTGCATCCCGGGATTCGGCTGAAGGTCCGTCTCAGGAAATGGATATATGGTAAACAAACATCATTATTAAAATGTTAAATAAATGAAAAACATTGTTACAAACATCGCTTTTTTTGCAATTATCTTTGCAATGGGCCTTGGTGCGGGCTGGATTTTACCCCTTCAGGTGTCTGCCGGCATCATTATTATGCTTCTGTTGGTCTGCATTCTCATGACGGCATTTCTCGTTAATAAAGTGAACGGCGATGGCAAAAAGTAAGGATATGCAGCCATGGCTCGACTATTTTGAGATGCTGCACGCGTATGAGAATAACGGATTCCTGCAAGTGGAGGAAGGTAAGCATGAGGCATACATCACCCAGACGGCTCTCCCGTCGCTGTCAGGGTTTGACACCGCGGACGATATCTTCCGTCAGTGTATGTCACTCGGCAAGGTTGTACGTCACCTGCGCACCTATGCCGGCTGGAAGTCCACGGAAGGGAAAGAGTATCTGAACAGATCTTTCGCCGTGCATGTCGTGCAGGACAATGAACCTCACGACCTGATATGCACTGTGCTTCTGCGGCGCCGCCGCCGCTGGTGGTCTCTATGGCTGCGCAGGGATTCCTTTGAGGTGGTGGAGTATGAACCAAAAAAGACAGAGCCATGAAAGAAGGAATGAATTTCTTCCGTGTCGTCGCCGATGACCTTGATTGTGCGCCTCTCTCCGAGCACCTGCTGCACGGCTACGAGAACGAGCGTGACTTCAGGTGTGCCCTCAGGGATATACGCGACCGATGGAACGGACGTGTCGGTGAGTGTATAGACATCCGTCACGGCTTCCGCCGTCTCCGCTTCCACGACACACCTGGCGGCAAGCTCGACGAGACATGGATACCCGACTATCTGCTGAAGCCCGAGAAGACACCGGCGTACATGCTGGAGCCGAAACACGAACCCGACGAGACGGAGATAGAGATAGACAAAGCCTTCGGCTTCGACTGATACCATCACCGCCATTACATGAAAAGACTGCGAACCTCACGGCTGGCAGTCTTTGTGCTTTCTAAAACAAACAATCTATCAATATATTTGACTAAAAACCTATGTTGCCATGACTTTCTTCAATCATCATTCTTTTCGTCGGAATCACCGCCCTTCTCCCTGATGACGTTGCCGTCCTTCTGCAGCCGGTCCGGGTTGATGTCCTTGTAGCCGCCTGCCACGGTGAACTTGCATACGAACACCGTGGCAATGCAGCCGCCTATGATATACCTGTATGCTTCCTCCCACCATTCCGCGTGAGTGCCGCCGAGGGCCAGCACGCCGCTGTGTACGGCGAAGGCTGTGCCGCCGATGCCGCAGGCGATGACCACCAGCCAGTAGAAGAACCGCGGCATCTTCTGATGCCAGCGTCCCTTCAGCACGTTGCCGGTATGTCTTATCCTCTCTCCCATGGCTACTGTCGGTTTATCTTTACGCCAGGATCTGATATCAGTATCAGGTTGCTGAGTCCCTTCACGTCTGATGCCAGTCCCTGTATGTCCGTCCGCACGCCGCCCACCTGCTCGATGAACTTCTTCTCCATCGAGTTCATCTTTTCCAGGAACTCATCCTGCTTCCTGGAGTGGCTGTCCTGTCTCTTCTGTATGTTCTCGATGGTCTTCTCGATGCTCTCGATGGTGTTCTTCAGAGTCGTCTGCAGGCTCTCTACAGACTTCTTCAGGACGTCGACCTCTGACTTCAGGACGAAGACCTGACGGAAAAGCCATCCGACCACGCCTGCTATGGGCACGATCAGATACGGCCAAATATCAATCATCACTTGGTTCATTTCGTTGTCTTTTTGGATTGTTACACTTCAATATCGTCATTTTCCGGAAGACAGTCAAGGACACCCCTACCCTTCCAGTGCCAGCGTCACCGTGAACTCGATGCTCGGCATCTGCTGTTTCGACAGGTCGTATATGGCGTTGTCGTCCTTTGCCGCCTTCACGGTCACCGGCACATATTCCGCCGCCTGCCTGCCCGGTCCCTTGTAGAGCATCCAGTGGCGCTTGGCTGCAAGGAACTCCGTCACCCACCACTCTGCCCACTCGCGCGTCTGGTAGCCGCTGGCCATCGACCAGCTGCGTCGCGGTCCGCCGCTTGGTATGTTCATCAGCGTACGCTCAGGATTGAACACCGGCTTCCCCGTCAGCGCGTATATGTCCGTCTTCATGTTGACGGCCATCCCCTCCTTCATCAGTGCCGAGCATGTCTCCACGGCACCGCGCCTGTTCACGAACAGGAAGTCTGCATAGGGTATGCTGTCGCGCAGCACCAGCGGTGCATGTGCTGTCGCGCTGTCTTCCTCAGGCTCCGTGCCAGCCGGATAGAAGACACTCTTTGTCCCGGTGGCGCTGATGTCCACCCATGAGGTGATGCTTGTGCTTCCCACACGCTCCGGCGATGATACAGGCTTCGTGCTGGCATCGCCGTTACGCAGGTTCGAGCCCTCCCAGTGCGACGCGTCTGCGTTCTCCTTGCTTCCGACGCCCGCTCTCTCCCACTCCGTCAGTCCTCCTGTCAGACACTGTCCTCCAGCAAACGGGCCGTAGCCTGACGGGTTCAGCTCGCCGTCATGGCTGTCAAGATACTCCGTGTACAGCTGCAGTGAGTACTGGCGCATGGCACGCTGGTGACTCTCTCCGCCGTTTGCTGTCAGTGCAGCGTTAGCCTTGGCTACTTCTGCAGTATATCCATAGTCACTCCATATCGCCCTGAGTGCCGACGATATGTCGAAGCTGATACTTGTCTGCCTGCCGGTGTCTGCCTTGAACTCACCGACGATGCGGTTGTCGTATATCACCTCGGTGCGCACGATCGTGAAGGGGCTGGTCGGCTGTGCGCCCCATTCCAGTCCGCTGATGTCTATCACCACTGGCGAGTCGGCAAAATAAGTCTTGTCGTCGCCGAACATCCCTGATACTGTTACTGCCATATTAAATATACATTATTTCCATTGTTACCATACCCAGGCCTGTCTTGCCGCTGACGGTGTACTGCATCTTACGGACGAAGCCCGTCACGTCGCCCACCTTCACACGCTTGGTCATGTCGATGGCCAGCAGCTGTGCCATCTCCATTCTGACCGTGCGCTTCACGATACGCGCGTTGCGCACCCAGAACGAGTACTCCTTGTAGAACTGGTCGCACAGGCCGCGTCCGCGCAGGTTCTCGTTGTCTATCGTCAGGTATCGGCTGTTCTCGGCACTCTCCGGCTGCTTCGGATCAAAGTACGGATTCAGTTTCTCCGCCCTCAGTTTCAGCGAGAAGCGGCCGTAGAGAGAGCCCACGCCGTTGTCGATGACCATATTGGATGTGCTTCCGCCGTAGGCCTTATTGCACAGGTCCATGAATGTCTTGCCGCGTTCTTCGCTGCTGTCCAGCTCGATGATCAGTTTGGCGCCGGAGATGTCCGTTGCCATAATATCATACACACTCAGGCCCCGAAGCAATTGTATTGAATTGACGTCGAGCGACCCGGATATACTGCGGCTGACGGCAATGAGTGCGTGGTGTATATAGCTCCTGTCGTCCTCTATCGGAACGATTGTCACATATCTGACATATCCGCTTCCCGGTATAAAGAAAGGCGCATTGCTGCCGGCGAACAGTTCCTGCAGCTTTTCCAAGGCCTCCTGGGCTGTGTTGACTGTCGAGGACTGGCTGCCTGCGCCATTATAGTCCCACATGTTGCCGTAGTTGTCGCAGGTGTCAGCATGCGCCGTTGCGCTTGACCCTGGTATGATATCCCATGTCTCGTTTCCTTCTCCGTCCTTATAGTCGTTCCAGTATCTTACCCCTGCATCGTCGCCGCTTCCTCTCATGATGCCAAGCGTCAGTCCCCAGTCATGGCTCTCTATCGGGGCGATGCCGTCATCGTTAGGCTCGAAGTTGTCCTGAAGATACAGGCGGTAGCCCTCGTTGATGTATCCCTTGATGCCGAGCGTACATCTCCAGTAACAAGTGGCCCATTTTACTACCCATTGGCTATGCGTAGGGTCGTAGACAGAGTATGGGACACGTTCACTGAGTGTGGTATGCAGGTCACTTTGTGACATATTGGTGTCTGACGTTATCGCAAACTCTCCCGGTTTGATCACACCGTCATCTGCCATCATGTCGCCGAAGACATACTTGCCGTCTTTCTTCGCATAGAGGACTCCGTCTACGTCGTACACGGCATCGGGGTCGTTGTAGTCCGTACCGTCCTTCAGATCCGGGCGTCTTGGTCTCATCTGGTCATCGACGAAGAGGGCGAAACGCTGGTTCTGCGCTTCCGGGTTCTTGCGCTCTTCCTCCATGTTCAGGTCGTTCATGATGGCCGGCTTGAATCCCACTGTTACCGTGCTGATGGTCTCGTCTTCGCCCGTACAGTCACCGTCCTCGGCATCCATGAATCCTGCATTCTCGAACAGCGAAGGATACAGTTCGTAGTATCTCTTTGCGTCCTTGTCAATCTTTATCACGTAGGCATTGCCTGTCGAAGGTGTCACGAAGCAGGTGGTGTCAAATGCAGACACCCTGTTGATGATGTCGCCGTACCGTGCATCCAGTTCCCATTTCGAGTAGTCGTGTTTGTCATCCGGATCCGGCCATAGCTTCTTCTTGTGCGGCATCTTGTCGGCAAATCCCTTATAGTAGAAACTGGTATCCTCGCTCTCGCCGTATGTCATACGGAAACCGCGGATGACGTTCTCCACCTTTTCGTCATTGCCGAAAATGTCACATGCGATGTCCTGTATGCTCTCGTCCAGGAATGTGTTGCGTATGAGTACAATGCGGACGCGCTTGAAGTCGTCGTTGAAGATGAAGCGTACACCGAAGCCGTCCTCTATGGCCTTGATGACATCCGATATGTTGGCATTGGGGAAGCATTTGCTGGTGGCGTATGCGTCATGCAGCAGGCTGTTCTTCTCCCTGTATAACTGCACCACCTCGTTTGTCATCGCCGCTATTTCGCTCACGTCAATATTGATTTCGGTGATATCAGCCGGCGTCGGGAGCTGCGGCGCGTCAGGAACGTACCACACATCGTCCACATGGAAGCCGTCGCACTGCATGCAGCACTTGTCCGTCTTGATGAGCTTCTTTGTGATGCTCAGTCCCTTCTTTCCGGTAAAGTCCTTCGTTTCCTCGCCGAACTGCTCAGGTACGAGTCTGCCGCCGTAGCTTGCAAACTTGTACTTGCCGAAGGAGAAGTCGTACTCCGGACCGCGCAGATGCTTCGGTTTCTTGTAGTCGCAGTTGGTGTTGACGAAGAACAGCCTGCGCAGGTCTTCGACATCCATCATCTGGTTCTCGTCGATGTAGATACCGAGATGCTTCATCAGCGCACGTAGCCAGTAGATGACGTAGAAGTTCGGTGCTGAGTTGACGCGGTTTGCCGGCATGTACTCGTATCCGCGCTGCGCTTCCGGCTCCTCGTTGTAATTGATTTCCACCCTCCCGTGTTCGTCGGTCCTCTCGTATCCTTGTTTCTGATAGCACAGGGCTACATTGCAGTACGGATGTGTCGGCGTTCCTTTATCGTCCTCTGTGTATGGATAGTCCGTGTTGACACAGTCGACGGTGTATTCTTCGTCTGTGGTGTAGTCCTTGAACGTACCCTTCGGGAAGACCATCCTCGGGTATGGCTGTACGGAGTTGGTGTCGTTCTCGCCGTCACTGACGAAGACGGTCTTTCTTTCGTCATCGTCTCCGGCGATGGACGGTCTTACGGTATGTGTGATGATTTCCGATCCGGTGCTCTTTCCGTCACTCAGTTTTGCCGACGCCTTCAGTTCGGCACCGACATTGATCCATCTCTCCCGCCATAGCGCCACACCTATCTTTACATTGCCGAGCATCGGCACCTGCTGTGCGCTGGCGCCGTCAATCATCTCTTCAAATGTCTTATGTCCGCTCTCGAAAGACACGTCTATGTTGCCGTCCTTGTCCACATCCGCTTCGTCCTCCAGCGTCAGATAGCCCAGATACAGCGGTATCTTCTCTGCCCACAGGCGTGCCTTGCGCTTGTGGATGATGTCATGCAGACGGCTGCCGTGGATATCCCCGGCACTTCCGAAGATATGTGCATTTGCCGGTATGTTCAGCGTGAAGGAGTACGACCATACGTCTCCGCTGGCGAATATCTCCGACGTCTTTGTTATCGTGACGGAGGCGTCCTCCGGCAGAAAGGCAAACTTGCTGCCGTACTCGCCGCCAGCACCCGCTTCGAGGTCGAATATTTCAAGTGACAGATGTTCCATGCAGTTGTTGTGATATTTATCGTTAAAGTATGCCTGCAACCGCTATTCGTCAAGGGCAGCCGGTCTTGTCCGTGCCCTTGACGGGGACCCTTTTTTGTCGTATTTTCACCACATACATCAGAAACGACATATATCAATGCGCACCTCTCCGGTATATTACATCGTCCCGTCGGACATCAGCATCATCCCAAACGCCAACGGCAATGCAAACGACCTTGCCGTCTATGTCGCCAGTGGCGCCAGGATCAAGGTATACAGCACCTACAGCGATGAGCTGAAGCCGGATCCGGACACCGGAGCCTACCGCGAGTGGCCTATCTCCGGACGTAACCGCGCGCTGAGAAACGGCGACGGCCCGTACACCATCTATGCCCGTCTGCAGAAGAGATCGGTGACCGGCGAGGATGCCACCGGCTATCTCGTGTTTGTCGCCAAGAAGCAGTACAGCCAGGACAACCCTTACGGACTGGCAGGACAGTATGACGACTGCTATTCCTACGTCACGCAGGAGTTCCTGTCCGGTCAGTATGACGACCGCGGCTTCCCGAAGGTCGTCGACCATCCCGACTACTGGTGGATAAAGCTCGGCGAGGTGTCCGAGGTCATCGACGGCCGTCGCACCGTCAGCCTCGATACCGGCATCCTCGGTACCGACAGGTACAACGAGGAATGGTTTATCAACCCCGACTCCCTGCCGCTGCGTGTGGAGCTCGAGTGTGCCGTCGACGGCGAGGAACTGGGACAGACACCGTATGTCGTATGGAACAGGGCAGCCGTGCTGCGTGCCCGTCTTGTGAAGGGCTGGAGCGATACCGCCGAGGGCGTTCTCTTCTGGACCATCACCCGTAATACCGGCAATGCCGAGGCAGATCTCTTATGGAGCTATCCCGGTGTGTATATCCCTGCAGGCGAGACCCCTGACCCGGCGACGGCAAAGAGGATGCCTGACGGCCAGATCACGCTCTATCACCAGCGCAGCGGCATTGACGACTTCGGAGCTGCCGTGGCTGCCACGTTCACCGTCACTGCCTGGGGCGAGAAGGAGAGCAGCTCCAGCGACTCCGGCAGCTCCGGCAGTTCTTCAGACAGCTCCGACAGCTCGTCGGGCAGCTCCGGCGGCATGGTCATCGCACCGCTCTCCACGGGTATCATCACCGTCTATGCAGAGACGGTGGAGTCCTACGAGCTGGAGCTATCGGATGCCATCGTACAGTACGACCCGGAGACCAAGACCTATACGCCTGCCGGCGGCGTCACCGTGCGTATCCGTGCCAAGGCACAGGACGGCAGTGTCGCCTATGTCGACCAGACACATATCGACCAGGCCGGCCTGCATGTCTACTACCTGCCTGCCGACGAAGAGGAGACCGATGACAACCTGAAGGAGCTGGTATTCTCCGGCGGCGTGGCTGTCCTTCCCGTCAAGGAGTTCAGCGCCGAGAAGAGCATCAATCTCTGGATGGAGAACGCAGCGCAGATAGTGCTTGCACGTGCCACCGTCGGCTATGTACGCAAGGCAGAGGACGGCGAAGACACCTACTCCGTGGAACTCACGAAGTCCTCCGACAGTGCCACCATCGACCCCTCCGGCAATATCGTCGGCGGCTACCGTACGGTGAGTAAGGATGCCGACAACAACGAGTACTACGCCTATCGCTTCTTCACTTCTGCCACCGTCATGAAGGGCGGCAGCTATCTGCATCTCTGCAAGGCCGTCGATGACAGCGAGGTGCTGGGTGAGGGAAACTTTACCATGGAGGCGCTCGGCTCCGGCTGTAACGTGAAAGTGAATGGCTCCACGGTATATATAACAGGTATCTGGCATTGTAACGACGGCGACGCTGGCACGAATCCGAATACCTCTTATAACAGGACGCCGGAGGAGTATCAGCTGATGCGCTCGATGAAGGAGTGTGTCGTCCATGTGACGCTGAACCTCGAGGGCAAGACGGCCGTGACAAAGGACTACCGCGTGCAGCTCGTCCATATCCCCACGGACACCGTGAGCGTGGAGAGCCATAACGAGGTGGCTGCCGTCAACTGGAGCACGAAGAACGGCGCCTGGACCAACACCGGGAGCATCGTCATTCCGCTGACGGCCTCGAGTGCCGGCAAGCCTGTGATGATACAGTCGCAGAACGGCGTCACCCCAGCCGTCCCCGATATCGTGCTGCTGAACACGCCGGGATGGCTCCATGCCGCCTCCGGCCTGCCGTACACGCTGCGCTGGGCAGACTACAGGAATGCCGAAGGCACGGTCATCTACCCGGCCAGCGCCCACATGGCCGCGGAGATTGTCATCCCCGTCGCCAGTATCCATAAGACATACACCGAGAGTGGCGTGACAAAGGAGATAGGCGTCAGCAATGTTCTGCTGTTCAATGTCACCACCATCGTCGACGGCGTGGAGTACGAGAATGTCATGCCCTTCACACTGAACGTCACTACCGACAAGGCTGTCTATGTCATCGCGCCGAGCGTCAGACAGGTGATAGGTACCATGAAGGGCGGCACGTGGAACGCTCAGAGGAAGACCATCGAGAATGCCGAATACGACTATACCGCTGAAACGGTCACCTGCAAGCTGCTGTCATACGACAGCAACAACCAGCTGACGGAGATTACCGATTCCGGCGATATCCATGACAGCCTGACATTCTTTATCAACGGCGTGCCGAAGACGTTCGCCCAGTTCCGCGCAGGCATACAGAACGACGCCATCGCAGGTTCAAGCCAGAAGCGCTTTGATACGATTGACGAGATTGTCTTCGCCGTCAAGCTCGACGGCAAGGACTACGAGTCGGAGGGTGTGCCCATCCTGCGCAACGGCGCGCAGATATCCGTCGGCGACGACGGCAACTGGTATATCGGCGGTGTCGATACCGGCGTGTCTGCAGAGGCCACGAGGATGACAGGCAGCATCACCCTCTATACCGCCCCGATGGACAGCAGCACGCCGCCACCGTACGACCATGGATCGAGCAGTTCCGACAGCTCGAGCAGCTCCGAATCTCCCTATATATACGAACACTGCCCGGCGGCCCAGGAAGGAAAGTTCATCCACTATGTCACCATCACGACATTCTCGGACTCCGAACAGACCTACGTGTATGTGTATGGCACCATGGGCACCGGCAACACCATCACCGTCATCCACGACCGCGACTACTACGCATCGGCGTCCACGAAGACGGCGCAGCAGCTGGCAGGCCTGCCGGAATCCTCCTGGAGCGAGAGCACTCCCGCCAACTACAACGCCACGAACAAGTACCTCTATGCCAGAGATACGGCCAGATACTATGTGAACGGCCAGGAGCAGGCGGTCACCGTCGGCGGTATCACCTATCCGAAGATCGTCTATACCCTGGTGTCCTACTGGGGACAGGACGGCAGTGGTGTGGAGTTCGCCTACTACCGTGCTGCAGACGACTCGCAGGGTAATAAGCCGACGGTGACAGTCCTTAATCAGAACCACCCGGGTACTGCCGGCAACCCCGTCATACCTGACTGGGACGTCGACGGCGGCTGGTACGATGATAACCCCGGCTTCACGGCTCAGGGACAGGTGATGTACCAGAGCGTGAACAAGTACATGGGTAACCGGTGGTCCGGCTGGCAGACGCCGGTGATCATCGACCGCTATGCAAAGAACGGGGAGAACAGCGTGCGCATGGACATCGACAACGAGATGGACATGGTGCAGACAGACTCTGATGGTAAGGTGCTGGCAGCACGGAATGTTGTGACCACAGTACATGTCTACGACGGCAGCAGCCTACAGAGCATGAGCAATCTTACTGTATCAGGCATTACCTATACAGATGCCAGTGGACAGTCTCAAACACTCAGTCCTGCCATCACCGATGCCGCCGACGGCAAGGGTAAGGTGCTGACATGGGCGTTTACCACTGCCATGAGGCTCCAGGATATCTACGACATCACCATCAGCTGCTCCTATAACAGCAAGCCATATACGGCGCGCTTTACGCTGTCGTCATCCAAAGGACTGGCCATCTTCCAGCTGAAGCCGGGTATGTCGTCCATCCCGTTTGCGTACGCGAACGGTGCCTACACGCCTGCCTCCAGAACGCTGACGCTGAAAATAGTAAAGACCGACAGCGGTGTGGTTTCTGAAATCAATCCCTCTGCCTATGGTATCGCCCTGATTCGCTACAGCTTTGACAGTATGCCTGAAGGCATGGGATATGGAACGGAATGGCCAAGTGCCGGCTGTATCACCGTTGCCAACGACAAGCAGAATGTCTATATCGCCATGTTCAACAGCGCGGGCACGCTTCTCGACAGAGAGACAGTCCCAGTTATAAAGGACGGTGCGGCAGGACCAGCAGGTCGTAGTTCGGCTACTGTTATTCTCTATCAGCGTTATACGCCTACGACACAGAATCCGACACCCGCCAAGCCGAGCAGCTCGGCGTGGTATCAGTTCTCCAACGGAAAACTGTATACTACCGAATCCGGCAATATAGAAACGGCTATCGACACCAGAAAACTTAATGACTGGACTCGTACCATACCAAGCGGCACGGCACCTATCTTCACTATACAGGCTGCTGTGTCTGGCACAACTGAGCGTGTTGAGATTCTGAGTAGTGCCTGGGAAGGACCGGTAAAGTATGTGGAGAACGGTGACAATGGCGCCAACGGCTTCAGTATTATTGTCAATCCTGATGTGTCAATCTTCAATGAAAGCTATAATGCGCAGACAGGTGCTGCAGAACTTGACTTAACGGATGTAAATCCGACTGTTCAGATTAAGCAGGGAAATGATGCGCAGTATATAATCCAGACAGGAACACTGACGAAAAGCAACTGTGACGCAACGGTGTCTGGTAATGGTACGCAGACATTGACGGTATCGTTTACCAGTATTACTGATGGAGCAACAGAAGGTTATATTCAGTTTACGGTCTCTACGGTTGCTTCAAGTGGCGGTACCACGGCAGACGGTCGTTTCTCGTTCGTTGTCAGGATTCCGTTCTTTGTTACCCGTCTTGGCACGTTGGCAAGAACTATTATCGGCGGCGTGGAGAGTGTGTTTGGACAACAGACAGACTACACGCCCGCAGGAATGGGCAATGTGATTAAAAGAGCATATACCGTTGATATTCAGACATCCGCAAAGGGTTTGACGCAGCAGTTCTCCGAAAGACAGTCAAAGGCAGGCTCGTTCAACAGGAATCTGTTTGGATTCAGCAAGGGCTGTGTGATGAACTACGATAATTGGGGTGTATGTCCATGGATTCAAGGCTATGGAGCCATTGTAAATTCTTCATATAACGGGAAAAAACAAGGTCGTATAGGTAACCTTGGATTTGGAACGGTAGGAGGAGATTTTGTCGTTACATTCCAAGCAAAACTGTCGTCAAATAACGGTAATGTCAATGTGAACCTCTGTGATGTAAATCCTGAATTGAACAAAGGGTCTATTACAACATCTGTGAATATTTCGCTGAATACGACATGGAAGAGTTTTGAACTTCATTACAATATTCCAAACCAAAAATTGATAGATTATACAGCTTTGAACGGTTGGATAGACTTTGAGGCGCAATACACTAACGACTATAACATATACATTCGCCACCTGAAAATCGAGCGTGGTGATATAGCTACGTGCTTTGTCGAAGCAGACGAGGACCTTGAATATAAAGGAGGGAGTAATCTTATCACTGACATCACGAAACAGAATGGTATAGTCGGTCCAGAGTTGATAGATAACCGTACCTGCTATTATAAAGATAATATGTCAGGTAATACATTATGTCTGCAAAGCCAAAACGGTATAACTTTTGAGGCAGGAGATATCTATACTTTAAGTTTTTGGGCAAAGTGCTCATCGGCAAACGGATTCATTATCAGGTCATATTGTGCTGGAAATATCGGTGATGATAATATAGGTGAAAAGTTGTATGATGACGGAAAGACGGGCTCAATACTTGAAGGAGCTCGTGCTGACGGAGACCAAAGAATCAGGCTGTCAAATGTATGGAAACAATACTTCATTCACCTGTATGTCTCGAAGAGCAATGATGTGACTACAAAGATGAATATCCTTGCCACATATTATGGGGATAATTCGACCCCAGCGGATGTATGGATTTCTGATATAAAGTTACAAAAGGGCTTTGTTGTGACACCAAGCGATTTCACATCTATCTTTGAGCAGACAGCGCGTCGTATCAATATGGAAGTGGAGGATGGTCTGACAAAGACCGGCATCGACATAACCGCAGGACTTATCAAGGCTACCACTGACAACTTTGTCATCCAGAACAGCGCAGGAGAGAATACTTTCTCCGTTGATGCCGCAGGAAACCTGATAAGTAAAGGAAATGCAGCCTTTGGCGGCATCATCAAGTCTAAAGGCATCTATCAGAATATGGGCTTCTTCAGCACTTCTAACGGCAGTGTTTCGTATCTTTGGACATACGCTGACGGACATACTACAATGGGTGACTATGTAGCGCCGGAAGATTATAGCAGTCATTCTGATGACGGATATGTAATGACAAACTGCGAATACGTTGGTTGTGGTCTGCTTGATATAGTGTTTTTGCAGCGAGATTGGCCTGACAGGCATTGTATATATATTCCAAATCCGTCGGGAATAGAGGGAAAGCAAATAGAGATTTATAAGGGCGACAACAATTATTTATGGCATATTGGAACAGACCCTAATGTTGCAAATTGGACGTTCTTTGATGCCACATACAGGCAGGGAACCATTCAATCGAATTACATTCAGTTATCAAAAGATACAATGTATGTAAGACTTTTGAGTAATGGTACTTACTGGTACATTCTTGAAAGACGTGACATCTATGGTAATATAGCAGCATTAAGTCAATAATAAAACGAATAAGATATGGAAGGACATGTAACTATCGACAATGTCGAATACACCGTAAGAATCGACCAGCTGACACCTGCCGACGTACTGCCGGTGTTTCAGACGGCTACAAGTGTACTGAAGACCGACAGCATACTGCTGCAGGCTGCAGGCGCCGAGCAGAACAGCGCCAAGAAGGTGCTGATACCGCAGTTGATAAGTATGCTGCTGGGCATGGTAGGCGAAGAGGTGGCACTGACCATCGAGCCTTACTACGACAACCAGGGCGTGTACCAGGGTATGTACTGGCACTACAACGGCGACTGGCTGTATCGTAACGACGACGGTGAGATGATACGCGTTGATAACGAGGCGGCAGCAGCAGCACTGGCAGCGTCAATGGCAAACGCGGCAGCGCAGAACGCAGACACAAAGGCAGCGCTTGCCAACAGCGCGGCAGGAGCCGCCGGTACGGCAGCGCAGAATGCTGACTCAAAGGCAGCGCTTGCCAACAGCGCGGCAGGAGCAGCGAATACCGCCGCCCGTAATGCCGACGAGAAAGCGCAGGCTGCCGACGTCGCTACAGCAGGAGCCTCCCGTGTCAACGCACAGCTCTTTAACATGACGGTGACCATCACCGACCGTAACGGCATACCGCAGTCTGTGAACATCGGCTTCGAGATATACCGCACCTACCAGAGCGTTGCGGCAATGAACGCCGACGCGCAGAACGTGCCGCAGGGAAAGTTCGTCATCATCGCCACGACAGACCCCACGAGCGCCGAGAACGCACGGCTGTACTGCAAGAACTCTGAGGGCACGTTCACGTTCCTCTCCGACCTTGACCAGGCGGCATCGGCGGCATGGGCAGACTGGCTGGAGAACATGAAGCCGCAGATAGAGGCCGCCATCGCGACGGCAGGCGCCGACCACACACAGGCCCAGCAGGACCACAGCCGCAGTGAGAACATCGCCGGTCATCCGCCGTATATCGCCGACGGCACGCTGTCGCATCCCGGCGATGCCGGATACTTCTACTCATGGGACTATGCCACCCAGCAGTATGTGCGCGGCGCGAAGCTGTCGCTCGACTGGGCCTCTATGACGCAGGCCGAGCGCGACGAGCTGGCACGCGATGTCCTTGCCCAGATGCAGTTCGACACCGTGCCCACGGAGAACAGCACCAATGTCGTCACTTCCGGCGGCATCTACACAGCGCTCACAGCAAAGCAGGACGTGCTGACGTTTGCATCGGCAGCCACCTGCGAGGATATCATCACGGAACTAACATAGAGAAGAATATGAACTACCCAGGCGAAAACAAGAAATTCAGGGTGACGACCTCGCAGCCGGACTTCCAGCTGTCGGAGGATGACTTCGTCATAGTGATATTGGACCAGTACGGACGGCAGCGCCAGACCATCACCAAGAACGACTGCTTCTGGGACGACCAGGGACAGTGGTACTTTACCATCGACCCTATCCACAAGGGAGTGTTCTACGCCTACTTCACAGGGGCTTACGAGGATGATGATTTCGATGGTCAGAAGCGCATCTTCAGGGACTTCCAGGAGCTCTTCAGGGTGGCCTACAGGGGATGCCCTTGCAAAGTTCGTGAATCTGATGTATCTTCACAGTGTAAATGCAAGCATGTCGTACACTATGAGGAGGTGTGGAGCGTCAGCATCGACGGTGATGACTACCTGTGCGGAAGCGACGGCAAGTACATACTGACCTCTGACGGCAAGAGAATCTGTTTCAAGAATCCAAAAAGAAAAATTATTGAAGATATGGGAAAAGTCATATTAGAGACCATGACTGGTGATGAGTTCAAGAGGTTCATAGAGGGCGATAACCCCGATGGAGTGATTGATACCGTGCCTGAGATGATGCGTGCCGCTCAGGGCATCGCCGACACGGAGACGATTCGTGAGGATGTGCAGGAGCAGATTGAAGAGGACCGTCAGCAGAACATGGGCACACGTGAAGACATCGACGAGATTTTTAACCAATAATATCTATTATGGCAAATGAAATCATGATTGTCCTGACGCAGAACGGGTTCTTTGCAGGACGGATGTTACAGAACGGCACGCTGGCACTGGGCAGCCACAAAATCACCGAAGAGGAGATTTTCACGATGTTCAGCGCCCTGATGCGTACGTTCTGTAAGAAGACGGGACAGGACACGCTGGCACTGCCGGCAGGTGATGGCAGGGCCATCATCTCAAAGCTGGTGGAAGTCAAGCGGGATCCTGAGCAGGAGCAGGCTGCCGCCGAGGCCGCCCCCAAGAAGGGTGCAGGCAGGAAGCAGGGCTCGAAGCAGCCGAGGCCGAAGGCGAAAGCGAAGGCGAAAGCCGGGAAGGCCTGATGAGCGGGGCGGGTGCGTCATATACGCAGCCCGTCTGACGGAAACAGTCCCGGCGTCGGCCGGGTGACAAAAGTTTCTGATTTGGCCGATAACTACGGCCCCCAGATATTTTTCACATGTTTCACTAATACCCTTTGTAATTATGGCAAATTCAAATGCTATTACAAATCCGACCAATCTGGTCGACATCAGCTTGCTTAACTATTTTGAAGGTAAGCTGGCGCAGAAGTATCAGACCAAGGCCATCGCCGCCATCAGCGGCCTGACGGCTACGACCGTAGAGGGTGCCCTCGCTGAGCTGCTCAGCAAGATTCAGGGCCTTCCTTCTGCCATCATCCCCAAGGGCACACGCTCGTTCTCACAGCTGAATCCGTCGACAGACCTCGTAGAGGGCTGCCTCGGCTTCATGTGGAACATCTCGGATGCCTTCGTTACCACGAGTGACTTCGTGGAGGGTGCCGGCCACAACATCCCCAAGGGAGCCAACGTGTATGTCGCCAACCCATCGACCGGCGTATACAAGTACGACGTGTTCCAGGGTGACATCGACCTGTCGAACTACAAGACGAAGCAGACGGCTGTCACTGACGGCGACGCTACGACTGCCGGCACAGGCATCACCTTCGTCGACAGCGTGACGCAGAACGAGAACGGCGAGATCACCGTCCACAAGAAGACCGTGCAGAACGCTGTCGCTCCCGATGCTGAGCAGAGCATCGCCGGTCAGGACGGTCTGCTGGCCAAGGAGGACAAGGCTAAGCTCGATGCCCTGAACGACAACCTGGGCGCCAAGGCCGACAAGGACACCGACGCCGTAGAGGGTAACATCGCCGAGTTCGACGCCAACGGCAACCCCGTTGACTCCGGTCACGCTCTCTCTGAGTACAAGACCAAGCAGACGGCTGTCGAAGATCCTACCGCCAGCGGCTACTCGCTGACCTTCATCAGCGACATCACCCAGAACGCAAACGGCGAGATCTCCGCTCACAAGAAGACCGTCAAGGTCGGTTCTACCAGCGACATCGACGAGATCTTCGGCGGCGACAGCTCGGACAGCACGATCTAATCTCTCTCACTCAGGCTCCGCAGGGTTCGACTCCCTGCGGAGTCACCAATAGAAACATAAACATAAACAGAAAGAGATTATGGTAAACGCACTGGATCTTACAAACCCGGATAGCTTGGTGACCGTCACGATGCTGAACTACTTCGAGGCAAAAATCAAAGGCAAGTACGCGACGAAGGAAGACGCGGAGGTGCCGTACGCCTCGAACCAGACATGCGAGGACATCATTACCGAGCTCGTCTGACGGCGCAGGCACCGGCCACGGTGGAACGGGACAGCCTGCATGCAGTTGAAAAATCATTAAAATCATATACAAATGACAACAGTAGGACACAAAGATGAAGCTGTAAGAGTGGACGGCATGAAGCACAGCTTCCAGAAATTCAAGGACGATTATATCGGTATCCCCAATGTGACGGATGCCGTGTTATACACCGAGTCAGAGGTCAATGCGTATAACGCCCTGCTGACGGGGGCACTCGACAGCACGACGCCGCTGACGGCCGCGCAGGCAGCTGCCTATAATGCTGCTGTCACAGGGGCATCGAAGGTGGCCGGTGACACGCTGTCGGCAGCAGAGGCCAATGCCTACAATGCTACCCTTGATGGTGCCATCTCCACCAGCGACGTCAAGACGCCGGCAGTACCCAGGAAGGTGAAGGACTATGTCGACGGCAAGTTCCTGTCCAAGTGCATCGACATCACCTACTCCGCCCTGAAGTCGCTGCGCGACAACAGCGGCCTGAATCCCGGCCAGTGGTATCGTATCACCGACTATGTGACCACCACGGCAGAGAGCAATACAAGAAGTGCAGGGCACAGGTTTGACGTTGTAGTGCTGGCTCTCGACGAGTCCACGCTCTGTGAGGATGCCTATGCCACAAAGCATGAGTACCCTGCCGACTATATCCCAGAGGACACCTCGGCAGCGGACTATCAGGAGAAGTATGACGAGGTGCATTACTTCGACGGCGTGCCACTGGAAGCGTGGAAGATAAGCTACTGCCTTGACAATGATACCACAAAGTTCGCGTGGGCTGTTGCTGGCAAGTCGATATGTGCTCCTGTCGGTACCGCGTCTGAACAGTGGTACGTAAGGAACGAAAATGCAGACGACGCTGGCAGTGACTACCCGTTTGCATGGACGCGCAGCACCGCGACCGTATATACGGCAACAGAGAACCCTGCCGCCGGAGATACGGCATACGACAACAGCGTGGCTGAATCCGTGACGGCAAGCGGAGCCATCGCAGACACCTGTGAAGGAGGCAAGGGTGTCATCTACAGGATGGTTGATGACAGGGATAACGACGTTCCCTACGACTTCAAGAATATCATGACGAAGCGCTGGCGGTGGTCAACCGAACTCGTCATGCCTGCATCCTATATAGACGATGCAACATACAACTACTTCGGTGTGGCCGCCATGAAACAGCTTGCCGACATGCTTCAAAGCACATCTGATAGAGAAAGAAGACCTTTGCTCTTCGGCATGATAACCTCAAATCCTGTTTGGGGCAGCGCCCTGACAGACACCTATGTGGACAGTAATCTTGATGCAGCTGTCATTGACGGATCTGCATTGTATCTGCCGTTAACGTTCCAGGCATCAAGCAGCAATATATATGCTACTATATATGTGAAGGTTAATATTTCTTCAAGTACAGGACTTCCGTCAGCGAGGCACATGTACACCTTCAACTATGGCAGCAACTATACGGATGCTACCGTGTCACTCGGAAAGGGAATCGTACGCAAAAACAAGATAGGAGCGTTTTGCAGCGGAGATTTACTCTACATCAATCGTATAGTATTTATTATTGCAAACACCTCAAATCCGCGGGTCCGTAACAACACTATAGGGCCGAACTCATATAACCTTACATTCGGCCAAAATACAGAGAACAACAATATTGTTGCATTGCACGATGTAATAGCGACGTATAGTTTCACAGAAAATAATATTACGTCTCTGTATTCGTCCATCTGCTTCTCGAATTGTAATCAAAACACCATTAAGCAGGCTATTGGCCTTGTCGTAAATTCAGGTTTCAGATGGAACAGAATCGGTCCCAACAGCGCAAAGGTGTGTTTTGGCAAGAATATGAAAGGTTCTGTTTTTGAAATGATTAGTAATGCGTACTTCGGAAACGACTGCCGAAATTTGATGATTGGGCCTAATTGTACATACTTGTATTTCGGAGACGATATAGTGTCATGTATCTTTGATAACTGTAACCAGCATATCATATACGGAACGGATGAAAAGGAGCCGCAGAGCCATCTGAGAACCCTGCACTTGTCGGCCGAGAACATCTACCTGAAAATTAACTGTACCGACACCACCTCATCGAGTCTGCGATGCCGGCATATCGACATCCCGAAGAACCTGAATTACAACAGTCCGTACTTGCAGCTCGACGTGGCAGCAGGCAATGACTTCTGCACTACATTCGAGAGGAGCAACAATGTAGTAAGGCTTGTATAACCAGTAGTATAATAAAAACATAACACTAAAATTATGATACAGAAAGGAAGAAACTACTACGCCGAGAAGGGCAATTTCATAGTGAGAAAGAGGGACGGTTTCATCATGGGTGAGGACATCTGCTTAGGTGCATCAGACAGCATTGACAACTACGAGGAACAGCCCTACACAGAAGAGAGCTACAAGGCTTTCTACGAGAGCATCGGCATGGAGCCGCCCGTGAGAGAAGAAGATAGTGAGGAACCTATTAACGAAGAGGAGGAATAAGATATGAGGATTGTACTGAAAGACGAAAATGACGACCTTGTACTGCAAAGAGGCGACGCAGTGGTGCATGTGTTCAACCAGTTGAAGGGAGTCGTCGAGAGTGACTTCTGGGTGGATATGGGACTGCCCTCTGGCCTGTTGTGGGCAAAGGCAAATATTGACCTGACTACGAACAGTAAGTTCCAAGAGGTGAACGGTGAGATTTCGCCATTTACCTACGACTGCTCATTCTTCAGCTGGGGTAATACGGCTGGCCACAATCCTGATGCGCAAGGTGCTTTTGACTATGACTTTGGCACATCAAATGATGGCCCTTATGCTTTAACTCCTGGTGCAGCATTGACAGGAGACATTCCTATGTCATACGATGCTGCTGCCGTGAACTGTGGTGCTCCGTGGAGAATGCCAAGCAGCGAAGAATTTGCAGAGTTGTTTGACAACATCGACTATGTTGATGCCAACGGCGATGTGATTAGCGGAACAGATAAGACGACAACCATTAACGGTATTGTTGGTATCAGACTGAAGTCAAAGATTAACGGCAACATCCTGTTCTTCCCCTGTTCCGGCTATGGAAGTGATACGTCGTTGTCCTACCGTGGCTTGTACGGTGGTTGCTGGGCGTCATCGTTTTATACGGCGACGCAGGGCCATGCCCTGGTCTTTTTTTCGTCCATGTCGTCGCCTAACGGCAACAACATGCGCTGCGGCGGCTTAGCGATTCGTCCAGTCCAATAACTAATAAAGAATATAACTATGAGTAAGATAAGTGGAAAGATAGAAGATTTCTCTCTGGTAAGAGAAGAGCGCAGCCGATATGTGGTTGGCTACGGCCTGACAGCTACAGGAGTGAATGACATGTACGAGTGGCACGAGGTCTATTTCTTCAAGAAGAGAGACGGAAAGCCCAACTTGGAGGCAGTGAAGAGAGCCATCCATGAGGACATCAACAAACAGACTGACGAGAAGATTCTGACGGGTTTTGTCTGGAACAACAAGCCCGTGTGGTTGAGTGAGGAGAATCAGAAGAACTTCTCCGAGGCTCAGAGGGTGGCCATGATGACAGAAGGACAATCACTGCCTGTTAAGTTCAAGCTGGGCGAGGATGAGAATGGTGAGCCTGTGTATCATACATTCAACTCGCTTAACGTGCTGACGGAGTTCTACATGCAGGGTGTGGCTTTCATCAATCAGTGCTTGCAAGAAGGCTGGCAGCGAAAGGACTCGATTGACTGGGAACCCTATGAGGAACTGCTTAAAGAGGATGAGTCATGATTACGTTAGTAATACTAAGTATATTGGTGGCGGCGATAGGCATTGCCGCTGCCATTAACAAGGAGAAGGAGTTGCCGGTGAGCATCAGTGCTATCGTCTATGACCTGCCTCTGATAGGCAAGTACCTGTGGAGTGTATGGGTGTGGCTGATAGTAGGCCTGCTGGCTATTCCTCTGCTTGATGTGATGGGCAATATTTGGTGGCAGGGTATGATAGCCTATGTCACTATCGCCAGCATCGGTGTTGTCGGTGCTCTGCCGCTGATCCCCGGTGATGAGGATGTCCGCTGGTGCTGGCATTATAACCTCGGTATCTTCGGTGGTGTGATGTCTCAGATCTGCGTGGCACTTATCAGTCCTTGGTGGCTGATGCTATGGGGGCTATGGGCTGTACTGGCTGTTCTCTCTACCTTTGAGCAGGAGGTAAAGTGGATAGCCAAGGTCAATGATGCTACTGCCGGCAAGGGAGTATTCCTTCTTGAAGTGACGGCTATGCTGCCGGTGTATATGGCGCTGCTTGGCGCACTGATATAGAAGCGTATGAAGGAGAAGAAGGTAACGGTCGTGCTGACCGTACAGACCGGTCGCGAGACGGACGGCGAGACAGAGAAGGATGTCATGCGGCTGGTACGCAACCTGAAGACGCTGATGATCGGGAAGACGGTTGTCACCGGCGTGGAGATAGACAATACGGCTGACCTACAGCGGTAGGCGGACTCGTTTCCAATGTTTTTTTTCATAGAATAGGTTATTAGATTAGTTTAATTTTATTTCATTGGCTATGTACGGACAGCCCACCTGCGAAGGCAGGCTGTCCTTGTTAATAAGAAGCTAAGTTATTTTTGATTGCATGTCCCCACCAGCCGCGACGGCAAGTGGGGATTGTGTGTGGCGTGTCATCGGGCGCGCCCTTGACGATTCGTGCCACAAAGTATATCTTTCGCCTATACAGCGCGGCATCGGACAGGCCCCCAGCGGCCGCTGCCATGCCGCCTGGCGGGGACGGCCCCATCCCTCAAACGGAAGAGGCGGCAGCCGGGACTGTCATGTCCCGTACCACCGCCCCATAGAAATGTCCCCGGCCTGCACGCTCAAAGCTCTCTTACCTTCTTTCTACGCTATCCGACACTCGCGGAAAGGCCGGGGACAATAGATCCTCTTCTTCAGCGGGTGTCGGATGCTTTTTTCCGGAAATGAAGGTAAGAGGCTGCAAAGGTAATCATTTTTCACCAATAACAATCATGACGCGTGCAGATTTAATCGAATTTAACAAGGAGATTCTTCAAAAGATGAAACAGGCGGGTATCCGTCTGGATGACTACAAGTACTGCGACCTCTACCGTGACTATACGGCAATGACGGCATCCAATGCCAGTCGCAAGGTCGTGCTGCTGACGCTGGCGGAGCGCTACGGCATCTCCGACAGGCAGGTGTATAACATCGTCAGCCGCCTGTCCGCCACTGTGTAAAGGCTTGTGAAGAGCACGCTTCACGCATGAAGAGACGGCTTCATGCGATACCGCCACATTGCTGGTGGAGAAGCAGTTTTCTGTGTGTATCTTTGTGACGGCAACAGCCAAGTTCACATTATTAACCACAAAAACTTTACACAATGGCACTTGAAATGCAAGATCTTATGGCCCTGAAGTCTATGGGCGAGAAGGAAGGGATGACTCCCTACGAGCAGGTGAAGACCATGCACATGGAGTCGAAGCGCCCCAGCGCCGTGGCCGTCACAGGCCTTGTCTTCGGCGGCACCGCCCTCGTCGGTGTTATCGCCAGCGCAGTTCTTAACAACATGTACGCCAGCGCCAAGGCCGGTCAGGCCAAGGAGGCAGCCGTTGCTTCCGAGAAGGTGGCCAACGCCCAGTACAATGCAGCCCTCCAGCTCATCGCCCAGGGCAACGCGAACACCAAGGACAACATCGATCGTCTGCTGGTCGGCCTGCAGCGCGAGACAGACGCACGCGTGGCACAGGGTCTCACGGTAACCCAGACCATCAACGACACGATCAGCGGTCAGCAGAGCGCAGCACAGTCAGCACAGGTCAGCCAGACTTCTGCCATCGACACCTCCGTGCAGCAGATCATGACACAGACCTTCGCCGATGCCGTCACAGGCAAGAGCTCGCTCAACCCGACGCCTGTCACCATCTACTCGGCTCCCGCTCCCTGCGGCTGCCCCGGATGCGGATGCAACGGCTAAGATGTTGATTTGGCCGGAAATGTGCTTATTTGTACAAAAACGTCAGAATAAGCCTGTTCAAGCGGTCTTATAATGTACAGAAATGTACAATTAAGCACTTTCCGTCCATCTTATTTCCGTCACGGCAACAATATGTGGAACAAGAAAAGACAACGAGAGGAGATGCTCAACATGATACGTATGATACAGCCGACGAGTAAGATGTCGATATCGCAGCAGTGCCTGGTGATTGCCAAGGGTGACATCGAGGAAGCAAGGAAGCTGCGCGACTATTTCGCGGACGTAATAGAGGAGCTGCCGACAGTGGACCAGCCGGAACCGACATGGATGGACTCGACGAAGAACACGCTCAACGGTATCCTCTCCTGGGGCGGCGAGCACCAGAAGGGACTGCTGCAGGTGTATGAGATTATCCGTGGCATGACGGGCAACCGCCTGCCGCCCCTCACCATACCGGGCATGGCAGCAGAGGCACCGGCAGCCGCACCGCTGCCGCCCATCAACGAAGAGTAATTATCCATTAAATCCAGTCACGGCAAGATGAAAGTATTTCCAATAACCATTAAGATATACGCCGAAGACGAGCAGGAGGCAGAGCAGGCGCGCCATGCGCTCGGCGGCTTTGTCGACCAGCTCGGAGAGATGGGCATCATGGTCACCGGCAGCAAGATTGCCATGGCCGTTCCGAAATGGAACAAGAATATCTTAGTCAAGAATCAGATCATCAATCATTTCAGATAAGAAACGCGGAAATCGGCGACAAACGGTATGACGTATCGCCGACGGACGGTTAACAAAACTCAGAATTATGGCAGAGACAAAACAACAGGAGCAGGCAGGCGCCGCTCCAAAGCAAGAGGGGATGCAGGCACCGTCAGCCAGCCAGATCGGTCAGCCGCGCCCGTGTCCGAAAGACTGCAGACGATGCTCCATGCAGCAGCAGATATGCTGCGCCTCGATGCTGTCGTTCCAGTCCTTCGAGGTGATGAACAGCATCATCCAGCGCCTGGATATCCAGTCACAGCGCATCACGGACCTGGAGACGAAGATTGCGGCGATACAGTCGTCGGAGGCAGAGCTGTCCAGTCCCCTACCCTTCCAGGGCGACCTCTTCACAGGACAGGAATAGGGGGTGTACCAGGGGTGTACCAGTACAGAAGGTGGTACACCGGCAGACATACAGCGCATGGTGGGAGCGGCGCACGAGAGTAGGCTCCCGAGATAATCAACAACACAAAAACAAAACATGATGAACTGTAATTGTAACTGTAACTGCAAGAACGGCTCGGACAGGAAGGATTTCCTGCTGGCATCCGAGACCGCCGGTGTGTATGCCTTCGGGCTGACGCACTACACCTGTGGCAACCGCAAGATGCTGCTGGCCGACCCAGCGCATCCCGTCATCTCCGACCTGCAGATTTCGCCTGTAGGCAACCCTGTTGACCTCGGAAACGGCATCTACTGCCAGGAGTTTCTGATTTCTGGAACTGTGACTTACTGCCCGTGCGGTTCGTGCAAGCCCGAAACAGAGTACGTCACATGGCAGGACTGCATCACCACAACGTCGGCCACGCAGCCAAAGCTCGCCTTGGGTACTATCAACGCCAGCCCGAAGCCCATCACCTACTATGTGAACAACGGATGCGGATGCTGTCGTGCTACGAAGCCGTGTACGAACCAGATTGCCATCACGACATCTATCGAGGTGACAGCAGGAGCGTAAAGCATCCCGGACCATTATCAATATTGATGTGCTTGCACATTGGTATTGATAATGGCTCTGAGATTGACAAAGTGGATTCCACCCGGCTCTTGGAATTAACAGCTTTGACATCTCTTGACATGCCTGCGGAATGTTCAAAGGCAAACTTAGTAGGAGCTTGATACGAACTTAGTAGGAACTTGACAATGTGGAAGGATATAGCGTCGATCGTGTTCGTCTGTACCACAGCGAACCACATGGGACTGATAGGTACGGCTATCAGGATGGTCTTCAGGAAGCGCAAGGCGCTGCCGGTGATCAGCTGCCCGCGGTGCCTGACGTTCTGGTGTGTACTGGCATACGGCCTGAGCGGCGACGGCTTTGCCGCCAACCCCTCCGGCCTGGCACGGCTGCTCGCCATATCCTTCCTTTCTGCCTATGCAGCCATCTGGCTGGAGATGACGGAAGGACTTGTCGACAGACTTTATGATTACATCTATGGAAAGATTTTTTCAGCAGCAGATACCGCCGATGACGACAAGAAGCGTGCCGGAGACACCGTGCCCGGCATGCGGCGGCGCTCACGCAGCGGAAAAGGCACAGCCACAAAAGGAAACAACGGCGAAGAAGAAGGCCAGGACCGCGGCTAATTCAAAAAGAAGGAAATAAAATTCCACGTCTTCAGCCTGTTCTTGCAGGTGTCCTGCAAGTAAGCAGGTCTGAAGCAAGGTGAAAAACTGTTTAATTTGAAAATAAGATGAACGCAACAGAACTCAAAGAACGCTATGACAGTCTGTACGACTACATGGCCAACTCGAAAGACCCGAAGAACATGAAGGCCTTCGGGTGTGTGATGACAAAGATGATGGACGTCATGATCCAGAAGCTGCCAAGTGAGGCCGAGGAGATGATTGACCAGCTCGAGAGCATCAAGTGGAAGCAGTACCTGACCAAGGCAGAGGCAGAGAAAATCATCGCCGGCATGGACCCGAAAGGACCATGGTCGCGTGATGTATGGAAGCAGACCATGGAGTCCTTCGGCCTTCCCACAGAGGATGCTCCCTATTATAACAGTTGCGCCCTGTGGGTCGAGATGAACAAGCAGTACAGCGATGCCGGCGACGTCATTGCCGAGCTGCTCGGAAAGCCGCTCAGTCCTAACGACAAGGATATCATCACCGCCTGCTATAAGCTGGCCCTGAAGACCTTGAAGGACAAGGACGGCGTCTATAACATCCGCAAGTACTTCCTGTGGTAGGCCGTACCTGGCGTGATTTAATACGTTTTCATGTCATGGGCTATGCTGCTGCCGCCGAAGCGCTCATGCGCCGAAGGATGCTTGAAGACATCTACGACCGCATGACACCCGAGGAAAGACAACTCTTCGTCAGGATGGCCATGCAGCAGCATAGCACCGACGATATCATGAAAGCACTCCAGCAGCAGTCGGCACAGCTGACAAAGCTGCAGCAGACCCAGCAGACCTTTGGGCAGGACTTCCTGTCAAACGTTGCAGGCAACGCTGCTTACGAGGCAGGAATCTGGGCTCTCAGGAAGCTGGCGGGCCTGTTAAGATAATACCCTGCATCTCACATCACCCGATATCCATCACTTGCCGTGATAGACTGTGGGGTGCCGGCCACATGTTGGTACCGGCACCCCACCATTATTAACACACAAACTACTACAAAATTCTCTGTATGCCCATCATGTCCTCGACCTTCAGGGTGATGCCCGTCTTGGCACCGTCACGGTCGACCTTGCAGACATAGGTGTCGCGGGTGGCAGCGACGAAAGCCTGTGTGCCGCCACGGAACATGAGCAGCAGATGGCTCGGCGTGCGCTCCAGCTGCAGCATATAGTCGGGAACAGTCCTGCCGCCGCTGTCGGCCGCCAGGTCGCGGTCATCGGCCTCACAGGTCACGGTGACGACATGCCTGCGCCCGGCTACGGCATCGTCCTCTTCATCCTTCACCTTGCCGGACATGCGCACGATAGGCACGAGCATGCCGCCGGGGGTGGCAGGCTGCTGGCCTATGACGATGGCGTTAGTCTTCACCGGCGAGAACGCCTCACCGGGGATGACAGGCTTCAGCTGCCATGCCTGCAGCCCCAGCGGAAAATCGTCGACGGGGATAGCGGTGACGGCCAGCAGGTCGTCAAGCTCATATTCGCGGCACGTTCTCATTCTCCTGTCTCCTCTTTTTCGGCAGCCTCCGGCATTTCGTCGGCTGGCTCGGTGACTACTGGCTCCTCTGCAGCCGGTGCCTCTGCGGCAGGCTCTATGACGGGCTCCTGCACGGTCTCGGCGGCCTCGCTGTCATCCTGTCTGCCGACGGTCTTCCTGGTCTTGCGTGCGGCTGTCTTGGCGAGACGCATATACTGCTTCCAGAGAGCGTCGACATCATCCTTGTCGGCGGTGACACGGCAGATGAACGTATGGCCGTAGCGCATATTCAGCGGTCCGGTGACGGCAAGGTCCGGAAGGAGCAGGGCGGTGTCTGTCTGTGCCCTGTCGGCAAGCACGAGGCGTCCGTCGAAGGGATTGTCCTTCAGCCAGCTGCTGGCCAGCGGTGACTTCTCTTCAGACAGGTCGGCGACGATGGTCAGCTTTGCGATGACATCAAGCTGTCCCCTGCCGTCCATGCGTGCCCACTGGCGCTTCATCCAGCGGCGGATGATCTCGGCGGCCTGGTCCGGCACCGACGGGGCGACAATCATCATCTCCGTCTCGCTGTAGCGGGTGAGAAGGGCCGGCAGTATCTCGGTGAGCGACAGGTCGCCATAGCCCCGGAACTGTGTATTGCCGCCGCCTTCTATGGATTTGCGCAGCTGCAGCATCTGTCTCTCTGCGCAACATGGCTCAATGATTCTCATAAATATGAACTTTTAGGTCTGACTGTGACTGAAAAAGGCCCAGGCCCATCATGCGGAGCCTGAGCCTCTGACTAACAAAATATCTAAACACTATGACTCGTGCAGCCCGTTTAGTTGCTTGAATCGTCCACGGCCTTCTCCTGGATGGTGCCGTAGAACTTGGTGATCGGGTACAGCTGGTAGGCGCAGGTGATGGTGAACGTCTGACCGTGGTCATCGTTACGTGCAGCACCCGTGTCGGCTGCGACAGCCCACTCGGCCTCGCCGTTGTCGTTACCGATAACGACGTACTCGGGAACCTGGACGTTGTTGACGGTCACCTTCTTGCCGGTAGGCATGAAGTACAGGTACTTGTCCGAGTTGTGCAGGACACGCGATGTCCATGCCATGTCGTCCTCACTGAGCTCGACGCGGCCGGTGCCGGTACCTGTCCAGCCCTTGCCGGTGCCGTTGTCCTCAGAGGTGTACTGTCCGGTCTGGCTCTTGAAGTCGATACGGATACCCTGGATGGCCGCAGCTCCGCCGGCGGCTGCTTCAATCTCGTACTGGTTCTTGTCATCGCTGACGGTGACTTTCACATCGTCGATGTGAACGGCCCAGAGATGGTTGCTCAGGCCTGCGGGGTTCTCAATACAGCTGGCGCTGGAGAGAACTGACTTAGGAATGCAAAGATTTGACATAATCGTTCTTATTTAGGGTTTTTGTGTTGAACTTATGAAAGAAAATCAGGGGGCAGGGCTTTTGCAAGGCAGGAGGGATGCTACTCACCCCGCTCACCCCCAATCGTATCACTCGCCAGAAGAGCTGTCATCCTCTTCCTCGAAGCGTGCGACGAGGTTGACAACGCCGCCGCCGAACTCGTAGTTGTAGGGGTTGGCAGTGCTCTTGTCGCTCCAGCCTACGAACTTGAAGCCGTCCTTGGGCTCAGCCTTCACGGTGATGATGTCGCCGTCGGCATAGAGGTCCTTCTGGCCGCTCACGATAGAGACGGTGCCCTCAGTGGTGTCCTCGCTGGTGGCAGTGAAGATGTCGGCGATGTACTGGCCGGGAGTCCAGTCGTACGTGTTGACGGCATCGTTACATGCGAATACCTGAGGATCGTAGTCGCGGATACGCGTGGTAGCAGCGGCGTTGATCTGGTAGCCGATGATGGTCAGGTCCTCGTTGGTCTGGCCGATGCGGATCTGGGCTGTTCCCTCGCGGGTGTCGCAGATGAACTCCAGGTTACCGTCGACGGAGGCGACGAGCTGGCCGCCGACGCCCATGGCAGCAGAAGTCTTCAGGATGATGTTAGGCATCTCGACAAATTTCCAGCCGGCCTGTGTGACCTGCGGAGAGATCTGCGGGAAGGTCTCCATGTAACCCTTGATGGCCAGACGGCAGAAGTTGTCGGCAGCGTAGATGTACGTGGTCTGCTCGGGCTTCTTCAGTGCCGGGTGCAGCTTGGTGTAGAAGTCCACCAGGATGTCGTACACCTGCTTGGCGGTCTTGCCGGTGATGTCGCCGGTCATGATCAGGTTGCGGTTCTGAACGCTGATGGTACCATCGGTACGCTTCTCGGCGATGATGGTGTAGATACCCTTGAACAGGCTCAGGCCGAGCTTCACCTGGTTCTCAGCGGTATCCTCCAGCGAACGGTTGGCGGGGTTGCCGAACCATACATTGAAGCGGACGTCCTCAGCGGCGCGGCCGGCAATCTCCTGCATGTTCTTCTGAGACATCTCAGACTCACCGGAGCCGTCGACTACGTTGTACGGGCCCTTCTCGCGGTAGCGCTCGATAGAGTCCTCAGCCTTGATGTAGTAAGGCTCGACCTTGGCGGGGTTGTCAAGGATCTTAGCCAGCTGTGAGGGTTTCACGTTACCTACACGGTAGGGACGTGCTACGAGACCCTTGCGGTTGAAGATACGACAGATGTCGATGTTCTCGACATTGGTAGTCACCTTGAAACCGAGGTCTCCAAACATTGAGTCGTCGAGGAGGTAGGCCTTGGCCACCAGTTCCTCATGGATCTGTTCCTTAACGGACTGGATCTCAGCAATACTTAATGCGTAAGCCATAATCTGTTTTGTTTTTGTGGGTTGATAAATATGTTTCGATAATGCTAAGTTAGCAATATTTCCCTGCGAAATCAAGGGCAGGCCGCAGCGGACTATTCTGCCTTGGCTTCCTTGGCTGCCTTGCGGCAGTTCTCGTAGGTCATGTTCTCACGGGTGATGCGCTTCTGGCGAACCTTCGGAGCACCGCCGGTGCCGTTGTCGGCGGGGATGCCGCTCTTCTCGTCGGTCATCGGGGCAGGCTTGCTGGCCAGCTCCTTCACCTCGTCCTTCAGGTCGCTGACCTGCTTCTTCAGCTGCTCGATCAGGGCGTCCTTCTCCTCGATGGACTTGTCCTTCTCGGCGAGGGTGCCGTTGGCAGCTTCGATGTCCTTGCGGGCCTGGTCGATGTCTGCCTGCAGCTGCTCGATACTGTTGGCCTTGCCTTCCATGTCGGACTTCAGGTCTGCAATCTCCTTGTCCTTGTCGGCAATCATCTGCTGGGCATCGTGCAGGGCCTGCTGGGTATCAGCGGGTGCTTCCTCGGCGGGCTTCTCCTCTTCGGCAGCGGGTGCTTCCTCGGCAGGTTTCTCCTCTTCGGCAGCAGGTGCTTCCTCGGCAGGTTTCTCCTCTTCGGCAGCAGGTGCTTCCTCAGCGGGTTTCTCCTCTTCGGCAGCAGGTGCTTCCTCGGCGGGCTTCTCCTCTTCGGCAGCAGGTGCTTCCTCAGTCGTCTTTTCTGTTGCAGCGGGAGCTTCGGTCGCGGGTGCTTCCTCGGCTGCTGCTTCTGCGGCAGGCTGTTCTACCTGCTCGGCGGCTTGCTGCATCTCGACAGCTTCAGCGGCCTTCTTCTCTTCTTCTGTCATATTATTCTCGTTTTGGGGTTGTGCAACTTCTACTGTCTCAGGGCCGAAGAAACCGTCCACCTCCTTGGTGACGTGTCCGTCCTCGGCCATCACGAGGTTACCCTTGCTGGCTTCAGCAGCCATGGCGGCCTTCTGCTGCTCTGTGAGCCTGGCCAGTTCCTCGGGCTCCTCATGCTCCGGCTTCTCACCTTCGTCCTCCTTCGGTTCTGCCGTCACCAGGCGTGCGGCGGTGAGCGTCTCGTCGGCGAGTTCAAACACGCACTCGATGGCGCGGTTCATGTCACCGATCTCATCGACAAGTGCTGGGATGACCTCCTGGGCCTCGAAGACCTTGCCGGTGAGCATATCGTCGGTGACAAGCGGGCGGTTATGGCGTACGTCATCATGGAACTCCTCGGTGTTCTTGTCGAGCTCGGCCTGCAGCTTCTCGTACTCGCCCTTGGCGGCGTCGCGATACCAGGCGTTCTTGTCGGGACAGTCCTTGCCGACGAGCTCCACATAGCGGTAGCCGTCGGAGTCGACGGTGTCATGGGCAACAGCCCAGAAAGCAGCCATGGTGCCGATACAGCCGTACTCGTCGCGCGGGTTCATCACCACGACGCGGTCGCAGCGGCAGGCAAGGGCAACACCTGACGAGCAGCACATGCCGTCGACAAAGGCCACGGTGGGCTTGCCGTTCTTCCGGCAGTCCTCAATCATCATGTCGTAGTCGTTACGGCAGGATGCCTGACCGCCGGGGGTGTTGATGACAAAGAGGTGGCCCACCACCTGCGGGATGGTGTTGGCATACATCACCTGGTCACGGAAGTCCTTCGTGCCGTACGAGCAGCCGTCGCCGTCACGGGTGACAGGACCGTCGACGACGACCACGTTGATGATCTGGTCGTCCTCCTGCAGCTCCTCGTCGTTCCAGTACAGGTGGCTCTCGATACGGTGGATGTTGCCCACGTAGAGCTTGTCCTCGAAGTTCGCACCGACAGTCTGTCCGTCCCTCTGGAATCCCTTCTTCGAGAGGAAGTAGCCGTGCTTCTTCTCGATGTCGTTGGGGATATGCAGCTCGATGGCGTTCTTCAGCGCGTCGGCATACGTCTGTGCCATGTCGGGGCGGAAGTCCCACACCTTCGTGTGCATGATGTTTAATAGTCCGATGTTCATATCCTAATATTTTTGTGTCGTTATTGCAAATTTACTAAGAACAGGGCCGGTCATCAAGGGCAACTTAAACCGAGTGCAGAATCCACGAGTCTTACTCGATGGTTATGCCGAGGTGATGGTTGCGCTCGACGAAGCCAAGGGCAGGGTGTCAGAGCCAGTAAATGAGGGAAATGAGAGTGCTGAATAACAGGGATCCGATGGCGAATCTCTTGAAGTTGTACGTCCGATGTTTCTCCGGCTTTTCCTGTCCGTCCTTGAAATAACACATGATGGTTGATGCGATGAGCAAGAACATCATAATTGCATAAGCTGCTGTTTTCATAATTCGTATAATTCGTTTAATTCGTAGTCGTTATCACTTCCTCTCCGGCGTCCTGTGCGTGGCAGGGAACGCTGTGAAGAGCTTGCGCCGTGACTGCTCGCATTGCTGACGGCAGTGACGGCGGTGTGCCGCCTCGGCATTCTCAGCGTCCTTGGCGGCCTGCGCCTCTGCTTCCTTCACCTTCTTGTATATGGGGGAGTCCTTGGCGGCATCGCCAAGCAGATCGAGGTTCTCCTCGACGAACTGGCAGGCCATGGCCATCGCCTGCTGGGCTTCGGTCATCGAGTCGCGCCGCGCCAGCTTCTCCTCCTTCGGTCCCAGCGTAGTACGGCGGCTCTCGACATAGAAGGCCAGCGCCGTCCTGAGCATCGACAGCAGCTCGTCCATCGTCTCGCCGTCAGGCAGGCCGGAAGAGATGGAGGAGCCAGAGGAACTGCTGCCCATGGAGTCGCTGTCATCGCCTTTCTTGGAGTCGGGGGTAAGGAGGCCGTTGGCATACTCCACGACGGACTTCAGCAGACGGGCGCCGATGCGCGGCTTCAGGTAGGTGTTCTGACAGAAGCGGATGTCCCTGACAAGTGACACATAGGCGGCACGCTCACCACGGATGTCCAGGTACTCGTTAAGCACGCGCGCCGTCTGGAACAGCAGGTCTCTGTGCAGCCAGAAGGCATCGGCCTCCTGCCACATCTGGGTGAAGACCCTGTCGCCCTTGGCGTCGGCCTCGAGGAACAGCAGCAGCGAGTCGACGGCGCGGCCGGCACTCATGAAGGCATCCTTCACGACACGCTCCATACGCTTCTCGTCGGCGGGCTCGTAGCCTTCGGCAGAGACCATGTTCATGCCGCCGCCCTCGTTGAAGGAGACAGTCAGCAAGCCCGTCTTGTGCGACAGCATCTTGTAGAACTCTATCTGCTGGCAGATGCGCAGCAGGCGTATCGTGAGCATGTCCTTCTCCGGCACATCGACATACTCGTCGGGAATCAGTGGGCAGGGGACGGTATGACGGCCTCCTTTCTGAATCATATTCAGGCGCTCGGTGACGTCGGCATAGGGGACACCGGGATCGTCCTTGGCCTTCTTCGTCGGCTTGATGGTGGTGGCCGTGATATCGACATAGGTGTCACGCAAGCGCTCGTACTCATTACACAGGTGCTGGTACAGCGTCGTACCGAGAAGGGGTTCCAGCGCTACGCGTTCCTCTTCCTCGAGATAGCCCTTCAGCTGATCCGGCCTGTCCCAACGTGCCGTGGGCATCAGGCTGTTGATCTCGTTCTCTGTTGTTATGAACATGGTCGTATCGTTTTGTCTACCGGCAAGATACAGACACCGCCCTGCAAAATCAAGGGCAGACGTTTAGAGCATACAAGGATGGGCGGCTTGTCTTGTATGCTGGAATGTTAAAAATGATGCTTGCTAACAAAAAAGTTGCAAAAAGATTTGGCGGTTTGCAACTTATTTGTTACCTTTGCACCGGCAATTAAGCCAAAAGTGATCTGTTACATTATGAATTTTGAGCGGGAATACCCATTGCTTTAGCTGTGGGATGAAAGCGACCCCGCCCGTTTGTTGTTTGCTTTTCTGTTTGCTGTCTCTTTCTGGTCTTCGATATATCGTCGGACTGTCTCTTCCGAGATATGGCCGATACTCTCCACATAATAGGATCGTGACCAAAGGCAAGGCAGGTTGCGCAACCACGGACGCTCGTGCCGCAGGATGTTGGAAGTATAGCCTTTCAGACCCTGCACCAGTTTGTCGAGCGATATGGTTGGTGGCGTCTTGATGAAGATATGCACATGGTCGGGCATGACTTCCATCTTCTCTATATGGCAGCCCATCGCGACGGCCTTCTCCACGAGCAGTATTTTCAGCCGCTCGTCGATGCCCCATTGGAGCAGCTTGCGGCGGTACTTCGGACACCATATAACATGTTAGCCAAGGTTGTAAACGCAGTGAGAATTGTAGTTGAATCTGTCGGCCATCGCAATAAATTGTATGGCTTGAAGATAAATTCTTGCCGGAAAATTTGCAAGGACGAAAATAAATGCCTACCTTTGCAACGCTTAAACATCTATGCGGTACGAGAGTTGCCGCCGCCGAGCGGCTATTTTTGTACCCATAAATTAAGGAACAAACCCCATTGGGGCAGTAACCGTGTCGGGTAGCAGTAATGCCCCGGTGGCTTCGCATAGATGGCCATAGCAACGCGCAGTGCTGCCCCATATTTGATAGAAGCGCATGATAGCCTACAAGTATAAGCTCTATACGACCAAGCAGACGAAGCACCTTGACGCGATGCTCTGTGAGGCATCGTGGGTATGGAACCATGCGCTGGCCCTGCAGAAGCGGTACTATCGTATGTACAGAAAGTACATCGACGTGAACCGCATAAAGGGAAAGTGGGTGCGCTGGTACGGCAAGAGCAGCCGTCTTCATTCGCAGACCGTGCAGGAGATACTGGAGCGTCAGGACAAGTCCTACCAGCGTTTCTTCCAGCATATTCAGGTCCGGCCTCCCAAGTTCAAGCGGGCTGACGGCTTCCGCAGCTTCATGTTCAAGCAGGGCGGCTTCTCGCTGAACGGGAACGTGCTCACCATCAACAAAATCAAGAAACGCTTCAAGTTCTCGCTGAGCCGTCCGTATGTCGGCGTAGGCAAAATCAAGAACGTGGCCGTGAAGCGCACTCCCGTCGGGGAATACTTCGTGTACCTCTTCATCGAGACCAAGGGAGAGCCTATCGGAAAGACACATAATGGTGCATCCGTAGGCATCGACTTCGGCCTGAAGACCTACATGACGCTCTCCACGGGTGAGCGCATCCAGTCGCCGCGCTATCTGAAGCAGGCTCTCGGCATGAAGCGCACCGCCGACCGCCGCCTCTCTAAGAAGCAGGAGGGCAGCAACCACCGCAAGGCTGCCCGACGGGCGAAGAACCGTGTGGAGGAGCTCATCACCAACCGCCGCGACAACTGGCAGTGGGAGCTGGCGCACGACCTGTGCCGCCGCTTCGACACCATCTGCATCGAAGACTTGCAGCTCACTGGAATGACCTCGCTGTGGGGACGCAAGATGCAGGACCTCGCCCATGGAAAGTTTGTCCGCAAGCTGGAGTATCTTGCAGGCAAGTACGGTGTGAAGGTGCAGAAGGTTGACCGCTTCTTCCCGTCCTCTAAGCTGTGTGACTGTGGTCATGTGTATAAAGATTTAGCGTTGCATGACAGGGAGTGGACTTGTCCTGAGTGTGGCCGTCATCACGACCGCGACCTTCATGCTGCTTGTAATATTCTGAGGCAGGGCATTGCCTCGTTGGGGAGTCCTGGTAAGACGCAGGAGCCTGGAAAGGTGACTGTGCGGGGGCGTAAGCACCTAAGAATCCCTCGGCTTTAGCCGTGGGAGTATGTCAAGAAACAGAGTAAATTTGTAGCACGCCTGAGAGCGGCGGGATGCCGCTTGGTCAGGCACGGTGGCGAACACGACAAGTGGTATAGTCCGATTACGGGCTTATACGGATACGTTCCGCGCCACGGTTCCCAGGAAGTTCCGACAGGACTTCTGAAAACTCTCGAAAAAAGGTTACTCGGGCTCTAATCCCGAGTAATCCCGAGAGGGGGCGCTGCAGAGATACCGAGTGGAATAGTGTGGCGGTCACTTTATTTTAGGAACGATACATTTAAGATATATATGACGAAGAAGGTAAAGCTGTTGGCAATCGTGGAGCGCGGCAAGGGGAAGAGGAACTTCTCGGCGTTCTGCCCTGAGAGTATCGAAAATGTAGGTCTCGGTGGCTTCGGCGGCACGTCGCGTGAGGCCATAGAGGACTTGAAGCTGTGCTTGCAGGAAGAGAAGGAAGAGTGGGCGAAGGAGGGCAAGGAGTTCCCAGACGTAGAGTTCGACCTGCGCTTTGACGTGGGGTCGTTCTTCGACTACTACCCCATCGACGTGACGGCCTTTGCCAAGTACATCGGCATGAACGCCTCGGTGCTGCGCCAGTACGTCACCAGCCTGCGTTATCCGAAGGAGGATACAATACAGAGAATCCGCAAGGGAATAGATATGCTTTCAGAGGACTTGGGCATGAACCTGATGGTTGAAAAGCCACCCGTGTCTGACAACAGATTGGAAATCACAAATTGTGACATCCAATGCGCCTGAAAATCTTGAAATGCCAAATTGGCATATCAAGTTGGGGAGGCAACCGCAAGGGCTTTGCCTTCACTCCCACAAGTCCCGGTGTTCCCTCACCCACCCCATCGGGCTGCGGTTACCCTTCCACGAGGCATGGCCCAGGTGCAGGACATAGTCCCTGGTACTGACCTCCCTGAGCGGCAGGCCGTATCGTCTGACCTCCTCCAGCAGCCACGCCCCGGTGTCATAGCGGTTGTCAGGCTTGCGGCCGGAGAGCGCCCACATCTTCTCGCCGTTGAAATAGCGGATGCCGTGTTCGCGGAGCACCGGCACGTTCAGCCAGCACAGCAGCGGCAGCAGGCGCATGACGCCCGCGTTGGGCTTCAGCTCACCGGCGGCGGCAACGTTCCTGTCCGCAAGAGGCGCCACATCCTGCCGTACGAGGATATCGGAGTCCAGCAGCAGGAAGCCGTCAGGCAGGAAGCCGAAGAGCCAGTCCACGGAAGCGGTGTGCTTGGCACTGCCGAAGTTGCTCATGTTACGGTCGAAGAACTCACGGTCAGGATACTGCTCCAGCATCTTGTCGAAGTCGATAATCTGTCCTCTTGTGTTGTCTATGACGGTGACCAGCGGATTCCACCTGAGCGCGTCCCACTGTGTGCATCCGCTGATGGGCAGGCGGTCGCTGTTCTCGAAGACGACCACCCTGCAGCCCGGCGTATGCTTCCAGAGCGACAGGACGGCGGCACGCGTGAGCTTCGGTGTGTTATAGTGTACGATGGCCGCCGTTAGTGCGGCGGCGCTGTTGCGCTGCCACTCCTCCATGAAGCGCTGCTTCCCGGGCGTCATGTCGTTATATTTGAAGAAACGGTCATGGTACTTGCGGTCGAAGCTCTCCTTGCTGCGGTCGCCGACACCACGCCGGCACTTGCATGACAGCCACTCACCGGCAGTCCTGGTGACGAAATGCTTCAGGTAGCAGGCCGAATAGTCATAGGGACGGAACGGAGACGGCTTCTGGTCATGCGGCGTCACGGGGACATGGGGGTTCACGAAGCATACCTCCCCGAGTCCGCCGCGGACGAAGCTCTTGACATGGTCGTTCTCGGGACGGGCACGCTGAACGGCTCTGTTGCAGGGCATGGCGACAGTGAAACGCTCCATCGACGGACGGCCGTCGTCATACTGCAGGCCGGAGTCGGTCATGCACATCCAGTTCACCAGTGCCACCTCGGCATCGGAGGGCTGCGAGGCGAGCCATCCCCTGACGCTCATGGCGCCGCTCATCACCAGCAGCTCGTCGAAATCGAAGAAGGCAAGCCAGTCGTACCCGGAGCCGTACTGCCGGTACATCTCGTTATAGGCCGTGGCCTGCACCGCCTCGCGGTCACGGTAGTCATGGACGGAGACGGTACCCTCGGCGATCCTGTCGGCGAGGATGTCCTCGAAGCGTTCCTCACCGTCATGGTTGTTGTCACAGATGAAGACATGGTCGAAGCCCAGCAGGAGATAGTGGTTCACGAACTCACGGGCATAGCGGTTCTCCAGGCGGCCGATGGCGACGAGCGCAATCTTCATGCGGCGTGTCTTCACCGCCCCTGCTGCGAGCATACACAGCTTTGCCTCTATCTCGCGCCTGACAACGGCGGCACGCTGCTTCCAGTCGCGGAGCGCCTCGTTGTCGTTGATGCAGACAATGCCGGCGTCGGGGTCACGGATAATCTCCGCCAACTTCTCCGTCGACGTGTCCTGGTCGGTATAGTGCCGCGTCGGCCTGTGGTCTATATACCGCCCGCTGTACTGCTGGTACAGCAGGTATATCCAGTTGTTGGCAGAGTGGTCGGTACGTGCCAGCGGACTCAGGTTCCTGGTGATCTCCTCGCCGTGACGCCGCCACACCTCCTCACACGAGCTCTTCAGGATGGCGGAGAAGATATGCCCCGTATCGGGATATGTCTTCGTGAAGTGCCTGCCGAACGGCTTCGCTATCATGTTCTGCTGCCACATGCACTTGCGCTGGAACAGGTTCGGTGCCGGCGGATACGCCCTGTCCGTAATATGCTGGCAAGGCAGTCCGTCCCTGAAAAAGTCCTCCGGCTCCAGCGGACTCAGCGGGAACATGTCGTCGTTGGCATAGATGAACTGCTCGGAGAGCCCAGGTATCCTATGCAGGAACATCTCGAAGCACGGAGAGGCGAAACACGGCAGGTATTCCTTCGGAATGATGTCTTTGTGAAAGACAATTCGTAATTCCGTTATGCCGTTATACCGTGATAACGCCGTCATCCACTCCTGCACCTGGCTCTCCTGCGCCAGCAGGATATGGATGCGTCTGAGCCACGGCATAAACTTCATCACACACCGTATCTGCAGCTCCTCGGTGCCCCAGCTGCGATATCTTACGTGCCCAGCGGCATCACCTCCCTTATGCTTCAGGTATTCCCGCTGCCACTCAGGGTCCTGCGGGAATACCATGGGAATCACCAGGTCAATGGGGAAAGATTCTCTATTCTTCATTCTTTATTCTTCATTCTTCACTTAATACTTCTCTCCGTGTCTGGTCACGTTCTTCTTGCCTGTGTCGTACGAGTCCACAAGACCGCCCTTGCCGTACACGTCGAACTTCGCCTGTATAGGCTGTGACAGCCTTTCGAGCAGGGCCTCCTGCACGGAACTGTTACGGTCGAGCGATGCCTGCAGGGCTACAGGGTCGAAGCCCAGTCCTGCACCGTCGGTCACCTCCTCGTAGCCGGCGAAGTCATCGAGGTTACCATCTGCGAAGGCCTTCACTCCCCTACCCCTGCGGCGCACGGCCGAGAGACCGCGAGATCCGCCGTTGTACAGTATCTGTATCGACTTCCAGATGCCGGTGTCGTTCATCTGCATCAGCCTCGTGGTGTGGGCGTCGATAATCGCCTCGCGGCCTTTCTCGCCTGCCAGGTGGAACTCAGGACCGTTGGTGATGTGTGTCCGTGGGTTCTTGCCCGTGTACTTCGCGCGGTAGGTCTTGCCGTCGGCACCGTCCACGTTATAGTGGCGTCCGGGGGTCAGCGTATTCGGGTCCGTGAGCTCGTTCACGTTACCGCTGGCGTATGTCAGCATACCCGTAGACAGGCGGCCGGCGCTGACAGAGGCACCGGTGGCCTGCGCAATAGTCTGCTTTGACTTGGTGATCTTCGAGACGGCCAGGCCCATCAGGCCGCCGAGCAGCGCGCTCATGGCTGCAAAGGCAATAGGACCGGCAATAGGACCAAGCTGTGCAGCAGCCTTTCCGAGAATACCAGGAAGCTGAGTGGCGACATCACCCTCCGTGGTGGCCATATTCGTGGTCAGCATGGCGATGGCGGCATTACCGGCTGCCTGCACGGCAAACAGCTGGAACTTCTGGGCAGCACTCAGATTGTCGTTGCTCATGGTCTGATAGGCAATGCCATAGAGATTGGCCGCCATTGTCATCTTGGCAAAGGCCGACTGTGTGCTCTTCTGAATCTTCTCGTTGTTTTCAACCATGTTCTGAGTGGCGAGATTACTCTGCTCAGACCAGAACTCCATCGGGTTGTCGCCGAGGGCCTCTTTCCACTCCTGTATCTCGCCGGTTGTTAAACCTGTCATGGCTCCTGCTCCTGTGCCAGTACCGCCAGTACCGCCTCCGAGATTTATATTGCCGAGAGCACTGCCGGCCTTGTCTCCTTTCATTGCTCCGCTCAGATCTGTCAGCGCCGCGGTGTTGGCAAGCACCGCTGCCGTATTCGCGTCGATGCTCTGGTTCTGCAGCATGGCGTTCATCCAGTCCGTTATCTGGTCGTTCATCTTCTGATTGATGTCGTCCATCACCTTCTTCCATGCCTCGGCCTGGGCGTTCTGCTGCTCTATCTCGTGCTGGCGCTCCAGGGCGGCACGCTCATCTAAGTATTCGTAGTGAGCAGTAGCCTTGCTGGTACCTGCATTGTCGATAACGACATACGTGCCTGCGCCGGGACCGCCCTTGCCCGTCAGGTTCAGCTTCGCCAGCTCGTCGTAGTATTCCGCATTGCCGGCGTTATAAGCGTCAATAAGATCCTTGGTGGCAGACGCAATCAGTTCGGCCCACTCGCGCAGCTCGGTATAGAGGCGGTTCTGGCTCTCCTCTGCTTTCTCGGACAGCTGGTTCTGCAGCTCCATGATCTTTGTCTGCTCCTCGGCATCACTCAGCGCAAGGGCTGTCTTGGCATGCTTCACGTCGAGACGCTTGATATTGGCTTCATCTATCTTGCCCTGCTTCTCAAGCAGTTCGGCCTCCTTCTCCAGCTTTGCTATGCGGTCGGCACCCTTTTTCTTTATCAGGTCATAGTAAGCCTGCTGCATGGATATCTGTACCTTCAGCTGCTTGATGGCTATACGGTCGGCCACACGCTCCGAGGCTTGTCCGGCACCTATCAGCGAGTTGGCACGGCTCACGCGGCCCTGCTCCAGACCGAGCTGACTGATAGCTTTCTCAAACACACCCTTCATGCTCTGGTTCACACCGTCTGCACCGGGAATGATAGCATCGTTCCATGCAATCTCTGTCTGCTTCTTAATCAACGAAGACTCCTTCTTGATGGCATCCTGCACTTCGTCATAGAACGAATGGAGAGAGGCCAGGACGGCCTGCTTCTGCTGCTCATCAATCTCCAGCGCGCTGGCCCAGTCGCCCAGACCTTCCTTCTGCATCTTCTCCTTCAGCTGCTCCCACGTCATCGAGTAGGCGTCCTCGGCAGCATCCAGCAATAGCCTCAGTCGCTTGTTGGTCTGTTCGGCACGCTTCGTCATGTCGTCCTCAGGCTCCAGTCCCTTGGCAATAGCCTCCTGACGGATCTTGTCAAGGTCGGCAAAGAGGATGCCCATCGTCGAGAGATTCTTCTTCAGGTTCTCCGTCAGTCCGTTGAACGGACGCTCCTTGGCGATGATGGCGGTAATGGCCTCCATCTGCTTCGATACAGCGTTCTGCTGCTTGTAGAAGTCAGTGGAAATGTCCTTTGTAATCTTAGACATAATCTTGCGGAACTCCACCTCGCTCTTGCCCTCCAGGATCTTCATCTTGTCGATGGACTTCATGATGGTCTTCTCCACAAACTCTGCAGAGTCCTCGTCCTGCTCGGCCAATATGTCGTAGATGCGCTGACGCTCCTCCTTGGCAATCTTCTCGCTCTTGCCCTGGTAAATCTGCTGCAGCTCGATGCGGTGCTTGCGCCATACCGTCTCGTTCTCTATCGTCAGACGCTGCGCCTCGGCCTCGCTCAGACCCTCCTCGGCCTGCGCCTTCTCTATCTCTGCCTTGCGCTCGGTGTAGTAGGCATCGAGAACACGCAGGTAGGTGTCAAAGTCGTTCTGCACCATTTTACGCCAGTTGCCGGCTCCCTTCTTCGGGTCAAGCCAGTCGCCGGTGTTCGTCAGGTGGCGGGCGTGCAGCTCGTCCTGAATCTTCAGGCGCTGCGTATTATACCACTCGATGACGGTGCGCATGTCGCTCGACATACCCTTCTCGATGGCTTTCTTTAGGGCAGCATCCTCTTCAAGCACGGCCTTTACGTCGGTGTCCGTCTGTATGGAGTTCACGAAGTCTTTCATCTGCTTACGGCGCTGCACCAACTGCTCGGCGGTCATTTTCGCCCAGTCGGTAGAATAGGCACCTTGCTTTGTGCCCCAAGGATTACTCTCAGGTGTCAGCGGAACCTCTGGTGTATAACCGTTCTCACTGCCGGTAGCACGGGCGAAGATACTGCGGGCATTGGTTCTTGCACGTAGCAGCTTATCCTTGTCAACCGACTTCGATATATCGTCGGCCTGCTTCTTGACGGCATCTATCAGTGTCTTGTTCTCCACGGGGTTCAGCTGGTCGATGTTGCCGTCGAGACCTTCCAGAGCGTTTGCCAAATCCTCGTAGGCGGCGTTGCGCTCCTTCTCGCTGGTGCTCTTGTCTGTAATCTTTGCCTTGGCAGCGTCGGCCTGCTTCTTCAGTTTCTCAACGAGCTTCGTGGTGGCCTTGCGGTCTTCCTTCTGAGCGTCGCCAAGGTCACCTGCGAACACGTCCTGCACCTCGGCCACGTCCTGCATATTGTCGAGATATGCACTGGCGTAGTCGCCACGGAAGTTACGGCCGCCTACATTGGTCTTTCTGTAGCTACCGCCCTGTGGGAATACGCCCGTAATGTCGGCCAGTGCCGCATCGTTCAGGTGGAAGTTCTCTTTCAGGTATTCATAGAGCCATCCTGCGGCAAGCTGGTTGGGGTTAAGCCCCTTCAGCTTACCCAAGTTGGCACCCTTGCCCGTCAGATACTGATAGGCCTGCTGGCTTACCTCATACTCTCCGCTGGCAGTATTGAACTTGATGTTCTCCCTCATGAACTTCTGCACGGCACTCTTCGCCTTGGCGGCCTCCTGGTTGTTCAGGCGTCCGTCCTCGCGCAGTTCCTCCGTCAGGTTTGCGAGTCCGTCCTTCAGGTTCTCGGTGTTCTCCTGTGTCACCTGGTCGATGGCGGCCTGCTGCTGCTTGGCCAGCATCTCGCGACGGATGGCAGCGGCCACTTTGTCGTGGGCTGCTGCACTCAGGTTGGCATAGTTGGCCTCCGTCAGCATGAAGCCCAGGTACTTACCATATATACTATTGATGTCGGCAATGGCAGCCTTGTGGGCATTGTCTGCCTTGGTCAGGTCAATGGTGGCTTTTGTCAGCTGGTCGCTTCCTTCCTTCAGCCCCTCGGTCGATTTCTTTGCCCTGTCAAGAGCGGCAGCAGTTTCCTTCAGCTTCTCCCAGTAGCCCTCGAAGCGGTCGATAGCAATCTGTATCATGGCATTGGCATCGGCCACGGCCTTGCTGTACTTGCTCGTCTCGGTCAGCGCATTGTAGAGAGCCTTGCCCAGTGTGTAGAGCAGGGCGACAACGGCCACGATGATATTGGCCTTCATCGTAGTGTCGAGACCTTTCCATGCGGTCTTCAGTCCCTGCACGCTGAAGATGCTCACTCTCGTTGCACCCGTCATGCCCTCGATGGCACCCGTAGCCGTCTCCATAGCCTCGCCAGCCTGTTCGCCTGCCTCCTGTGCGTCGCCCAGTGCTTCGCTGATGTCGCTCACGGCATCGCCTGCACCCTCAATGCCCTCCGCCGCCTTGGCTATGTCGCCCGTGGAGTTGGCGGCTTTCTGCAGTTCTTCGCCAGCCTTCATGGCACTCTCTTTCAGGTAGTCGAAGAATCCGCCTATCTTCGATGGGATTTCTGTCAAACCGGTCTTGATGGCAGTGACGGCAAGCACAGTTGTATTGAAGGCCGTGCTCAGCGGACCCGTTATCAGGTCAATGATGGTGCGCAGTCCGTCGATGATCACGCCAAGCGCATTCTGCGATGTGTCGCTGACGAATATCTCCTCAATCTTATTGCTCAGACGCTCCCACTTGGCAGCGGTCGTCTCGTTCATCTTGTCATACTCGTTCTGTATGGCAATGTTCTCCTCATAGGCAGTCTTGGCCACACCCAACTGTCGGCGTAGTTCATCGACATTCTGCGACAGACCGGCAAACACGATACCGGCACGGGCGCCCTGCTGGTTCAAGTCCTTCATAATGTCGGCCATACCGCCCATACCCATCATCTTCTCAATGTCGTCGGCGTTCATGCCTGCATCCTTGATGTGCTGGAAGATGGCCAGCATGGCGTTCATACCACCGCCTGCCTCGTCGAACATCTGGCGCAGGGCGTTCGGAGCCATGCCGATGGCCTTGGCCACCTCAAAGGCATTACGCTTGATGGCGGGTATCATTCGTGACAGAGCCGTGGCCGACATCTCGACACGCATACCGAGAGCGTCCACCGTAGAACCCAGCGCTGCAACTTGGTCAATGCTGATATTGCTCTGAGCACCCACGGCACCTACACGCTTCACGAAGTCCGTGATCTGCGGTGCGGCAGCGGCACTGTTGGCACGCAACTGGTCGATGGTAGAACCGATACGCTCCAGAGCCACAGCCGTAGCCGATGATCCCTCGGTCACTCCCTCGTCCATCTCCTTCTGTATCTTGTTCACCTCGCCAGTAGCGATGGCTACCTTCATCATCTGCGTGGCGGCTTCCTCTCCCATTTCAGGCAGGGCAACCATCAGTTTGTTAGCAGCCTCGGTGAATCCAATCACATCCTCCATGTTCTTCAAACCCAGCTGACCCGCTTTAGCAGAAATCGACATCAGGTTAGTAAGTCCTGTTCTGGTGTCAAGTTCGGCCAACTTGTCACTCAATCGCCCAACTTCATCAGCTGTGAATCCAGTCGTCTTCCTGACTTCACCCATGCGGTCACTCAGTTCGTGAATGTCGCTGAACGTCCCGGTTATCTTGTTCCACAGAGCATTGAAGCCCATGTACATACCGACGTAGGTCTTCAGTCGCGACCACGCCTTGTCCCATGCCGACGAGGTGGCCTTGGCCTGGCCCTCCATCTCCTTCAGCACGTTCTTGGCATTCTTCACCTCTGCGGCGAACTCCTTATACTGCTTCGAGTTCTTGCCCATCGAGCCTTCCATGCGCTTCAGTTCGCCGTCGGCACGCTTGATGGCGCTGCGCAGCTCGTCCAGGTTCACCGCCTGCGTGGGCTGCTTCATCAGCATCTGCATCTTCTCCTGACTCATGTTCAGGTTGTCCTGCTCAAACTTCAGGTCCTTCAGCTTCTTCGTCAGGTTGGCGAGTTTCTTCTCTTCCTCCTTGGTAGCGTCGCCGTTGGCCTTCTTGGACTGTATGGTCTTGATGAGAGCGTCACGTTCCTGCTCAATGGCTTTCGTTGCTGCCTGAATCTGCTGGGGCGATGCAACGAAGCCTTCCTTACCGCCAGAGAGATAGTAGTTCTCTCCGGCTTTCTTGGCCAGTTCCAGCGCCTCGTCGAGCGACATCATGTCCTCGGCAGCTTTCTTGGCCGACCGGCCTGTCTTCTGGAGATACTCGTCTATCTTGGCAATGACTTCGGCCTTGTCCTGTTTTGGCAGCGTGTCGCGCCATGCCTTCATGGCGTCGGTTCGCTCCTTTATATCATTGGCACTGGCATTGGCATCGTCGCCTCTCTCAAACCACTCAAAGGCTTCCTGTCCCATCTTGCCTACCATGCGGCGTTGCAGACGCTCCACCTCGGCCAGATTGGCTTCATACTTTTGCAGGCTCTGTCCTGCGTTCTTTGGGTCGTTGATAAGTTTTTGCCAGTAGTTGTGCTGTGCTTTCAGAACATCGAGAGATACATCCTCATGCTGCGACATCTTGGTTGTCAGCCCTGCCAATTGCTTCTCCATCTGCTGTATGGCCTCGCGCTCTCTTTGTGCCGCCCGCTCCGTCTCGACGCTGACCTTGCTGATGCGCACCTCGGCTTTCACAATGTCCTCAGACAACTTCTTTACCTCGTCATCGGTCAGGTGGAACGTCTGCTGCATCTGCTTGGCAGCCTCGATGCCCTCCTTCAACTCCGACACGCTGTAGACATCCATGTTCTGCAGTCGCCCTGCCTTGTCGCGGATGTCGGCCTCGTTCTTCTGTTTCAGCAATTCCTGCGCCTCCTTCAGGTTGTCGGTGTAAACCTTGACGCTCTCTGCCGCCGTCTTCGGGTCGTCGGCCAGCTGCTGCCAGTATTTCACCTGAGCCTTCAATGCGCTCTCGGTCAATTCCGCCCCGCTGTTCAGTTGGTTCTGCATCAATTCAATGCTCTCGCGCTGCTTCTGTGCTGCGCGCTCCGTCTCGACGCTGACCTTGTTGATGCGGGTCTCGGCGGCCACGATGTCCTCAGACAACTTCTTTACCTCGTCATCGGATAGGCGGAACGTCTGCTGCATCACCTTGGCGGCCTCGATGCCCTCCTTCAACTCCGACACGCTGTAGTTATCCATGTTCTGCAGTCGCCCTGCCTTATCGCGGATGTCGGCCTCGCTCTTCTGTTTCAGCAATTCCTGCGCCTCCTTCAGGTTGTCGGTGTAAACCTTGACGCTCTCTGCCGCCGTCTTCGGGTCGTCGGCCAGCTGCTGCCAGTATTTCACCTGAGTCTTCAATGCGCTCTCGGTCAATGCGCTGCCTTTCGACAGTTGGTTCTGCATCAGTTCGATGGCATCCTTCTGCTGCTGTGCCTGACGGGCGGCTTCCACGCCGTTCTCCCTGATGTGCTTCTCGGCACGGACAATGTTCTCGGCCAGCCGCTTCGCCTCGTCGCTGCCGCTCTCGTAGGTCTTGATAAGCTGGTTGGCTGCATCAATGCCCTGACGGATTTCTGTCTCGCTCATCTTGCCGAAGTCCTCGGCAGAAAGGCGGTCTGCGATAGGCTTGGAGAGTTTCACCACCTCGGCGTTCATCTGCGTGTAGCGCTCGGTCAGCCGGTTGATGGCCTCGCCGCGTGCCTGCATGGTCTGCTCGTCGGTGGCCTCGGTGCGTATCTTCTCCTTCAGCAGGTCGATGGCCTGTTTTACCTTCTCCATGCTGACATTCTCCGACTGTGCCATCTCGATGGCCGCGTCGGTCTCGCGCTTGTTGACGGCGGCAATCTTCTGCGCCAGTTCGTCGAAGTCCTGCGTGTCCTTCTTGATTTCCTCGTCAAGCTCTGCCACGCGCTTCTTCATTTTGCCCACCTCGGCCTCGCTCATGCGCTGCGGCAAAGCCTCGTTCTTTGTGGTACTGATGGTCTCGTCGGCACTGGCGATGGTGCGGTCGGCACTTCTGATGGTTCTCTTGGCCTTGGCCTTACCCTCCTTCATGCCGGCCAGGTCAGCCGTCGCCTGGTTGTATTCTTCTTCCTTCTTTTTCAGAAGCTCTGCGGTGGAGTTTGCCTCGGCCTTGTCGCCGGCGATGCTCTGCTGCTGAAGCTCGTTGAGTGTCGTCTGGGCTTCACCCAGTTTCTTCTTCTTGGCTTCCAGTTGGGACTCAATCTCTGCCCTCTTCGCCAGCATCTCCTCCATGGTCATCTCCGCCTTGACGGCTTCCTCGGTGGCCTTGGTCTGTTCCTCGGTGGCACGGGTGCGCTTCTTGGTTTTCTCGGTTGCTTCTCCCTCTGCACTTGCCGATTCTTTATACTGTTCCCATAGTTTCTTTAATCGACCGGCCTCTTTTCTTAAAGGCTTAACTGTAGTATCATTGTATTCGTCTATCTCACCCTGAAGCTGATCTCTTTGAAGAAGAGCGTCTGCACCGGTTTTTGGCAGTCTGCTGAGTCTTGATCTCTTTTTTGTGAGCTCTGCCTTCGCTGCTTCGTAGTCGTCGTTGGCCTTATCGTAAGCCGACTTACGACGATTCAATTCCTGTATCTGTTCTGCAATGGCGTCAGTCTCTCCTTCTGTAGCCTTGGTGGCTTCCTTGGTGGCTTCTGTATCCTTCTTTGTTGCCTCGACGACCTTTGCCTCTGCTTCTGCTGCGGCGTTTGTAACTTTAGTAAGTGCTTGTACCAACTGGATACGTGTATCGAAAGCCTCCTTGTCGACTTTGATGGAGAGTTTCTCTGCATTGAAATCGACTGCTCCGCCAGGATTAAACAGGCCTCCGTCCCTACCATTTACAATCTCTTTGAGAATTTCCTTGGCCGTTTGTCTATCGCCTTCAAAGCCATATCTTTTCTGGAACTCACCCAAGATGGATTCAACTTTACTGCCTTTTACAGAAAGCGTTCCGTCTTCGCCAATCAACTTCTTTCCGCCCATTGCGGCGATAAGGAAATTCTGTACTTCATCCGGATTCGACATGTCAACCTTGCCGGCCTTCCATCCGACGGTTGAGATAGCCGTCAAATCATCTTTAACCAGTTTTGCCTCCTCAGCCGTCATGTCTTTAGCGGCAAGGATTGCAGCCTTGGTTACTTCTATGTTCTTCCTCTTTGCCTCAGTATTTTCTTCAAGGCTCTGCGTATCGGCTTCGGTGGCTTCTCTTGCCTGACCTTGAAGAATGTATGTCTGTTTGGAGATGGCTCTTGATTCATCTTCTATTTGCTTAATCTCCGCTTGTACCTGTTCGAGCGTACGCTTCTTTTCGGCATTTTCCTCTACAGCCCTGCTTTCCTCTTTAATGGTCTCAACCTCACCGCTGATGACTGTAGTCAAGTCTTTAATTTCCTTGTTATACGCAGCAACCTTTGGCGTATCCTGCTCGATGTTAAGAATGAACTTGTTCATGAAGCCCTTCTTAATAAGCCCGCCGTCGCCGAGTACGCTCTTGATAATACCCTGTGCTTCGTCGGCACTCTGCAGGCCATAGTGGCTCTGGAACTGGCTGACCAGGTCGACTATCTGCTTTTCACCTTCAAGCGTTACATTGCCGCCCTTGGTGCCACTCGGGCTAATCTTCTTAGCTGCCTCGAAGATGAACGACTGTGCCTCTTCGAGGTTTGTGGTGGTTGTCTTGCCGTTGGCAGTGCTGAATGTCGCCAGCTTCTGCTTCGCGTCAAGCATTGCCTGCGCCTGTTCTTTAGACAGTTCCTTAAAGGCGTTCGCTTCCTCCTTGATGGCATTAGTTTCCTCCTTGACGGCTTCGGTTCCATGCTCTTTTGCTTCGGAAAGTTTTCTCTCTTCTTCATATAGGACAGCCAACCTCTCCTTCAGCTTGTCATTTGCTTTCATGAGAGATTCGACTGTAACTGTCTCGGTCTCAGTGGTCTTTATGACAGCTCCCTCTGTCTTAACCTCCTCTTTCTTGGCAGCGGTGGTCTCTTCTATTGCAGCTGATTCTTTTTTTAATCCATCGACAACAGCCTGCTGCTTCTGAACAGCGGCGCGTTTCTCTTGAATATTCTTGAGTTGCTCGGTTTTTTCAATAAGATTGTCGATATAGCGAATAGCTTCCATGTGGTTGCCACTACCTTTCCCTTCATCATAAAGACTCTGAACAACCTTTGACCACTCTTCACGGAATGCTTTTAGATCTGCAAGCGACTTGTCTTCATTCAGGAAAGATCCGACTCTGTTTTTGATTTGTTCTTTGGCAGTTGAAATCCAATAAGCATTGTCTTTCGACATTGTCTTAGCAAGTCCATTAACAGTGTCTTTCAAAGAAGCGTCGTTTTCAAAACGCCCATGCCATGTTGTAGATGTACCTTGTTCTTTCCCAAACCTTGTTTGCGCCGAACGATTCAGTATTTCCATAAGGTCAAGCTGGCTGGCATCTCTTTTGTACCCTGCCGTGGCTTGCTTTAGTTCTTCCTGTAACTGAGCGAGCTTCAGAATTTCCTGTTGTGCGTCTTTTGCGCCTTCTTTTACACCCTCGATTATAGGATTCTCGTTTCTTAAACCTTGTGTTTTGTTAAGGTTCTCGATTTGTGCATCCAGTTCTTTCAGTTCTGTATCCAGTCCACCGATTTCTCCTTTAAGGGTGCTCACCTTCTTTGTTAAGCCTTCGGTGACATCGCCCTGGTCTTTGGTGGACTTGGCGGCTTTCTCGGCGGCTTGCGTCTCCTTTTTCTGCTGTTCTTCCAGATCCTTCTTCTCAGCCTTCAGCTTCTGGATTTTCTTCTCCTGCTCGTCATAGGCGTTGATAGTGGCCTGTGCCTCTGCCTTGCGCTTCTCGGCCTCCTGCTTCCTCCCTTCTGCGTCGGCAATCTTCTTGTCGCGCTTCTCTATGAGCTTGTCGTAGTTCTCCTGCAGTTCTATGGTGTCTTTCAGTTCCTCGCGCTCCTGACGTTCCAGTACCATCTTCTGGCTGACACCCTTCATACTTTCCTCGATGCCGCTGCGCTCCTTCTGTGCAGCCTGCACGAACGCCTCGCCCATGGCATGACGCTGGGCAATGGCCTCCTTAGTGAGTGTGTTCGACAGTCGGATGGCATCCTGCTCGTCCACTATCTCGCCCTTCAGGCGGCGCTCGGTCTCGGCAACGGTCACGGCGGCCTGCGCCACCTCGTTCATCTGCTTCTGCAGTCCGCGCCAGTCCTCGCTGCCTACGACGGCCAGGTCGGCAAGATCCTTCAGCACGTCGCGGGCGGTGGTGAGCTGGTTGGCGCTGACCGACGCTCCTGTCTTCATCGACTGCATCAGGCCGTCAATGTCCTCACGGGCACGGGTAACGTTGCGCTGGGCGGCCTCTATGACTGTCTGCAGGTCGCTCCATTCCTTAGTGTTGCTCTTGAAGTTGCTCTGTGCCAGTTTGGCCGAATTAGCCAAAGCCTTATTGAACTTCGGCGACATCTGGTCGAGCGTACCTTCGTTGTACTCCTTAATACCCTTCGACAGCGTGTCGATGCCCTTGGCATATTCGCGTACTCCCTTTTGCAGAGCCTGGTAAATCTTGGTCTGCTCTATCAGGTCTTTGTTGATTTTCTCTATGACATCCTTGGGCGCATTGGCAGCCTTGGCGCTGGTCAGCTCATTGTCGAGTTTTTCCTTTGCTATACGGGCTTCCTCGCAGGAATCCTTCAGCGATTGCAATACCGGGTTCGCCTTGCCGGCGTTGGCCACAAAGTCGATGTGGATAAGTTCGTGACGTGTTGCCATATCTTGTATTCGTTTTTGTGTTCGTGTTCGTTTTCGTGTTTGTTGTTGGTTATCTCCAGATTCTGTCATGACGCTGTCGCCAGAAGAGGGCGCGGTTCACGGCCTGGTGGGCATCCTGGTTGCTGCCCATGGCGAAGACGAGGAACATGGTTCCTGCGAAGCTGAACTCCTTGCGGGCCACAGCAGCGAACTTGGCGGCCTGCGTGCGCATCTCGGTCACGACGAAGGGCTTACCCCTGCGACTACGGGTGGGCACGGCAATAGGCTCCCAGTAGGGATGCGGAATCTTGGGCACCGGACTGTCGTAGGGCTCGTTCTTGCCGACGGCCAACTCCACAAACTTCGAGTAGTAGAGATAGCGCGCCGCGAACACCTGTGTGTCGCCGCCGCTCGTCGCCCACGTCTTCCACCAGAGCGACCGCTTCATGGCACCGGTGCGCACGGCATTCAGACGCTCCACGTTCTCCTCGGTGTTCTCGCGGCTGATGCGCTCGAAGTTGTGGATCCAGTCCATGATGCGCTCATCGCGCCAGTCCCAGTCCCACCGCTTCACCTTGTCACCGTACTTGTCGGTTGCCCAACTGCGTTCCGCTTCTGAAAATAATGCCATAGCTGTTCAGTCCTTGGTTCGTTAATACACCTGGAATCCGTGGGTGTCTACAATTTTCTTCTCGACGATGTCGTATATGTCCTGCATGGTATTGAAGTGCAGGATATCGGTTCCCGTGATGTCGATGACGAACTCGTCCTCCATCTTCACCGATAACTCTATGAGTTGGTCAAGGCTCAAACCGATTTCGTCATAACAATCATCCGGTTCGATGTATTCGGCTGCAATGTCTGCCTTCTCGCCGATGATGGCGTTCACGGTGTCTATAATCTCTTTCCTGTACATAATACTATGTTTTTGTCTGCAAGATAAAGTGATTTTCACAGAAAATCAAGGGCAGAGGAAAGGGCAGACGGCCTCACGACCACCTGCCCTCTGAAGTATGATTTATTCTATGAAGTTATTGTGTTGGATCTGTGGTATCGTCCGATATAGCCGGACCGCCTTTCATCATCATGACGGTGACCTCGGCCAGGCAGTGCTGCCACCGGCGCTTCAGCTCTCCGCCATCTCTGTTAATAGCGTCAATGTGTTTCAGTAGCTCAGCGTTCAAGATTCCAAGAGATCCTTCTCCGCTGACAGGAAGGTCGGTGTGTTGCAACTCCTGCTCGACAAATGCCACAAGTCGCATTGCCCTGAGACGCTCAGAATTGTGGGCAGAGTGTATCCTGCCTGCCAGTCTGAGATAATATTCGGATGTGCCTTTCTTAGGCTCAGCCGTATTATTTACATCTGTTTTTTTGGAGAGTTTTGCGATACTCTCTAATAGCGCCTGAGCCGCCAGCTCCGCGTCGTCAGGTTCCGCAGTCACAGGAGCCTTCTGCACGCCCTCGATCCTGAGAGGATATGATACCCTTGTGCGTCTTCTGACAAACATCTGTTCCATGCCGTTTTTGCTGCAAGATATGGTGCGTAGGATGCACGGTCAAGGGCACATAAGATGGTATCAAAGAAGAAGAAGTACGGGAAACCTCACGGCTTCCCGTACACCATAACCGTAAATAATTTGTTGAATAGCATAAAAAGTTTTATTGGTCGCAATATAAAAAGTTTCGCTCCAACTGTCAAGGGCGACTGTATACAGGTCTTGAAAAGTGATTCTGTCAAATCATTTCGATGACTTATAAAATAGTCTAAGCACCCTCGCCTGCCACAGTTTCTACTGTTCCGGTCTTGCTGTTGTCCAGCGTGGTCAGCGTCTGCTGGATAATCTCAAACTGTGCATGCTCGTCCCACCCGTTGAACTTCGCAACCGAGTTCAAAAAATGTAAATACAGCCGCTGTTTGACGTTCAGCTGCTGCTGTTTCAGAAGGTGCATCTCACGGAGCGCCGTACCGCCGTTCGAGGCCTGCACCATCGGCACACCGACCAAGCGTGGGTCAACACCGAGTGCCAGGAAAATAGGCGACGTGGAGAGCTCCAGCTCCTCCTTGCCTGCCTTCACGGCGTCGTTGGTGGTTTCCTTGATATCTACAATCTCGACGTTCTTGTGCATCTTGCCGTCGGGGCCGTCCCACATGAACTGGCGCATGGTCTTGCCCGTGTTCTCGCGCTGCTGCAGGAACTGATCCACGTTGTTATCCAGCTCGTCGATGTACTTCTGCTGCGCCCCCATGTCGCCCTCGATGCCAAGGTCTGCGAAAACCATGTTCAGGTAGTCCAAGGAGATATAGATGATACGCCCCCACGTGGTGTTGTTCTCACGCTGCTTGTACTTGTCATACAGGATGGTGCTGGCAAAGTCGAAGGCCTTGCTCGAGAATACGCTCCACCATGCCGGCTGCGGGTAGTACGGCTTCTGTCCGCTGGGGTAGAACGTCGGGCAGACAATCCACAACGGACGGCTCTTGGGTCCTTTCTTCTGGTTTGACTCCACGATATAGCGCAGCTCGTGCAGCATGTCCTGCGGCATGGCAGCGGGGTACATCTGTATCTTCATGCTCTCCGGGTCGGTCACGGTGCGGGTGCCGATGCCGAGCGTACGCCATTGGTCAGATAGATAACAGTGATGGATGTACCTATTGGAGTCCATCTTTTCGAGTCTCATCGAATGGGCAGGCAAAAAACCGACACGGTTGATGACTGGCCTCCAGCTGCGCTTGTAGCCGGTGGTATGGAAACCGACGGTGGGGAAGTAGATGTCGAGCATCACGTCGTCCTGCTCGCACTGCGACAGGTGCAGGTTCAGGTTGTTGTTCTCTAAGAACTCCTTGGCGCCGGGGACGTGCTCGGTATCGGTGACGGTGTCCGTCATCTGCACCTCTTCGTCGTAACCCAGCCATGTCCGCTCCCACTCGCGGTAGGCATCCTTCCAGTAGTCGATGCCAAGACCGCGGAGTATCGGGTCTGGACGCTTATCCTTTTCTAATTCGCTAATGGGAATGATGGTACCGCTGACAGGATCCTTCGCCAGGTCTCCGCCATAGGTATCTCCCTCTTCTCCTTTCTTCAGCTTCTCGATGCGCTCCAGGATGCGGTAGCCCGCCTTCTTGTACTCGCACATCGTGTCGTCGTCGAAGGCGTACATCAGCTTCGGCCCCAGTCCTGCCGTCAGGTCAGCCAGATATCTCAGCGGCGACGCGGTATAGGGCAGCGACCATGCCAGCGGCGGGATGACACTCGGCGTCGAGTTGCCAGGCCCCCAGTCAACGTAGCCCAAACCCATCGGCTTGCCGTCCTTATCTTTCACGGCATGCACGGCATTGTCACGCGAGTCGAACGACCATGCCACTTTCGAGAGCGGACCGTTCGACCACGACCCGCAGCCCATGCCAGCGGCCATCTGCTTAGCACCCTTGTCGGCACCGTCGCCCAAGGTGAGCGTCCTGACCAGCCCCGGCTTCAAGGCGTCAATGGCGACATACCCACGGCTGTTTAGCTTGCGGTTTATTTTTGAGAACTCGCTCCTATTGTGGACGGTATGCGTAGGGATGGAAGATTTGCCTTTCTTCATAACTATAGATATTTATTTCTGCCTGCAAGATAGTGAGAAAGAAATCAGAAATCAAGGGCAGAGGACACCGTGGATAAAACACGAATTTCCACAAATGACCACAAATTTCTTACGAATTATTTGGCGGCTTCGGAAATAATGCTTATCTTTGCAGCGTAAATAAGGCACAACACAGAGTGATAGTGTTCCCGAAAGCCCTTAAATGTGGGTGCTCCCAGTCGGACAGGGAAGCAAGGGTCTGCACAACCGACGAAAAAATAAATACCGGACAGAATCGGGACGAATAGGTAAATAGCTGTCACGCCGACTTCAATAGAGGGGCAGGTCGAAAGACTTGTCCCTCGCTTTTTAATAAATACAAAAAAGGGACGGTTCTTTTTTGGTGTACTTTTAATGCGGAATCCCTGCCAGATGCTGGAACCTGTTGCGTAGTCCTCCGCCGATCTTCGGACGTGGATTAAGCCCATGATACTTCACGCCTATCACCAGGTCGTCGAAAGCGTCGGTGATATCCGTGCGGGTACGGGGGTCGCCGCCAAGGCTCTCTTCATCGGTAGCCTTCAACTTCTCACGGCTCTTGTCCTTGGAGAAACTGCCGGGCTTGAGTCCAGTATTTTCGAGGGCGGGTATGAGGTAGGTATTGCGTCCAGGAGACTTACAAATCCTGATTTTCGGATTCTGGGCACCCGACATCAGGTCTGCCATCAGCTGGAACTTCACGGCATGGGCGAGTGCCGCGCCGGTGTCGATGGCCGTAACCTTAAAACCGAGGTCGGTCAGTTCCTGCACCACCACCTTGTCGAAGCGGTTGTCGTCGCCGTTCTCCACGGCGTAGGCGGTACTGGCGCCCTGCTTCACCGTCGCCGTGAAATACAGGATGACCTCCTTGCAGCCACGACGCAGGAAGGGCTTGTAGGTACGGGCAAAATCGTGACATAGAGCCCTGAGTTTCCGCTCGTTCATCACAAACATGGAGCGCTGCACCAGCAGCTCGTCGCCACGCAGCTGTCCGACGACGAAGCACGACAGGTTGGCATTGGCATCAAAGGCAATCAGCAGCGGACTCTGCCAGTCGAGATCCATATCCAGCTCGCAGGTATCCTCCTCGCCGAGACGGCCAAGGGTATCGAGGTCCAGCTGTTCCGTCTCAACCTCCTGCAACCAGCGGGTAGAGTCCAGCGCCTTACCCTTCTTCTTAATCATATACTTGTCGGCCAGCATCGAGTAGCTGTCGCCGTACTCCGTGCTGTACTCCTCTTCGAGATAACCATGAATGGTCTCAATATCGAGGTTGCAGTAGAATCCGTCCTTGGCAGCCCCCTTCTCTACGCCCAAGACCATCAGTCCGAACAACAGCGGCGGCATCTGGCGCTGCATGTCGCGCAGCCATGACTCACCGAGCATCGACAGGTTCTCGGCACTGGAGAGGTTCCAGTAGCAGATACTCTCCGTTCTGAGACGGTGCAGCTGCCTGAGGAAATTATCGTTCTGCGACAGGGCGACCGCAGCCTGCGGATTGTGCTTCTCCAGATACTTCAGTTCCGCCATCATGGTGGTCAGCTGGTCGTTGATCTCGTGGGTCTCAAAGTCCTTCTCCTTCTCCCAGAGCGTCTGCGCCTGTGTCAGTCCGGCATCGCTCACCCACAACTGCGAGAGCCAGTGGTTGTTGATCTTCGGGTCTGTGCCGTAGCCCCACCGTTTCTGCTCCACCTTACGCGCCGACGGCGGCATGAAGTCACCACGCAGCGTAGGCAGTATCTCTTCCTTGACACGCTGCCATGGAAGGTACTTCGTCTCGTCACCGATGAGCGCAGCCAAATTTAACCCATTTCCGGATCCTCGGATACACATCGACAGCATTTGCCAGCAAAAGCCGTTGCTGAAGTGGACGATGTTCTCCCAGTTGCGCGGACGGGCCAGCGGATAGTCCCAGTGCAGTTTGGCGGGCGCCTGACCGAGGAAGTAGAACTGCTCGAAACCGAGCGTGTTCACCACCTTCAGGGCGTTGGGCATCGTGCGGGTGTAGAGTTGCTTGGCACTGGCACCGACGAATCCGCCCATCTGACGCGGCAGACCGATAGTCACGTCCACCATGTGAACGCCGATGAACGACGTCTTACCCGTACCACGACCGGCACGGACGAACGTCGTGCGCGAACCGAAGTTACGCACCTCCTTCTGCCAGCGGTTCAGGTAGACCTTATGCACGCCGTCGTGGGCGTAGTCCACCGCCCCACCCTCTTCAGGGTTCATGCCATCGACATCCGGAAGCATCTTCGCCTCCAGATGGTCGCTGCTCACGTTGGGGTTCGTGCCTATCCTGCTCATTGCTGTCCTGTCTTACACGTTATCTCCCAACGCTGGATGCCAGGCTGTTCATAGTACGGCTGTACGGTGCCGGGGAACGGCCACTGCGTCGGTATCACCTGAGGCACAAACCGCACATCCTCCTGTGCTCTGATGACGAAGTCCAACAGGAAAAAATAGTCGTCCTCGCTCATCACGGGCGTGCCGTCGTCATTCTTCTCCGTCCTGAGGTTGTTCAGGATCCCGATTGCCTTACGTTGTTGTACTGTCATAGTTGTCGAATTGGCTGTTATTTGTAGGTTTTCGGTCATGATTCCACTTTTTCGTCATCTCTCAATCACGTTCATGTCAATGTATGTGTCTCCCATGAAGATGGTGTAGACGATGCGTCCGTTGGGCTTGTCGCCAGGCTTGCTCTTCTCGTAGGGACGGCGCCAGTTTTCCGGCATGCTGTCGGTGAACCGCTGCGCCAGCTCATCGGCGGTGACATGCGTCTCCGTCCACGGCATGGCCATCAGGTCAAGGTCGTGGACCAGCGAGCCGTGGAAGGCTATCGCCCATCCGCAATCGGCTGCTATCCTGCGCAGCTCCGGGAGACGGAACACCCAGAACGACGCGTTGTTGTCCTTCAGCTTGTCAAGGTCAAACATACATCTCTTCCTTGTAGATCTTCCAGTCCTCGGCCAATACGTCCGCAGCGGAAGGCACCCATGAGTCGGCACGGCCGTCCTGACGGATGATAAGCATCTGGCAGGTGTAGTCTATGTGCGGTTCCTCACGGCACATCAGGATGTCCTTGGCGCTCTGCGGGAGTGACTGCATGTTCGGGATGACGTCTCCCGTGATATGTGCAGGAACCTGACGGACGACGAACATGCCCTTTCCGTTCCATCCCTCACGGCAGATGGGCTTGCCGTGCTTCAATGCCCATAGCGCGCTGCTGAACGACAGCATACCCGTCTCGTAGATGTCCTGCTGGTAGGTACATTCACTGTGACTTACTTCCCCGAGCTTGTGGTTAAGTTCCTCAAACTCCTGTGACGTGAGATGAAAGATCTCTTCTGCAATTTTCAAAATGTCTGCCATAATTTTTTGTGATATTTATTCATGGAACTATGTTAGTTAAACCATCTTATCTCAGGATGTCCTGTGTAACCCTTTTCCCAGACAAACCAGGCATAGCATGTGGCACTGCCAGGCGAGTGCTCGAAGTCGCCGTTCTTGGCACATTTCAGACGCGAGCGGCTGACGTATACTTTTCGGGGAGGGTAATTTTTGAACATCGAGGCACGCTTCTTGCCTTCAAGGAATGTCAGCTTCAGGAACATGGCGACCTTACGGCCTTCGGGGATGATTTGCAGAGCCTTCTCGACAAATTCCTGAGCAAAGGCGTAGGGCGGGTTTGTGACGATATCCCCACCCCACTCCTTGTTCTCTGGAGACAGGAAGTCGGCCACCTCTCCATAGCCGCGGTCGGCAAGGTCTCGGCTTACCACTTCGTAGCCGTGCTTCTTCAGCACCTCGCTCATGTGGCCTTCGCCACACGACGGCTCCAGTATCGGACCGTCAAAGTGCTCCAGTCGGCACAGCCATTCCGTGGCAGCTGGCTCAGTGGCGTAGTAGTCTTTATCGGCGCGCTCTTCCGCACAGTGGTTGCTCGCGCCGATAGTCTTGAAAGTAGAAGCGTTGCCGCCCTTCCAGTCTCTTGCCATGAGAACTACTTCGTCTCTGTAGGCGTGAAGAGATTACAAATCTCGATGACGGCGGCACCGGCAATGACGATAGCCGAGTTGATGGCCGTAGCATACTCCGGGCTGGTGTATGTCACCAACGCCACACCAATCGTCTGCAGGCCTCCTACGATACCTGAGACGAGTGCAAACATTTTCTTACTCATAGTCTTATGTTTTTAATGTTAATAATATGACCAGACTACTGGTCTTCTGTATATTCAGATTCTTCTATGGTTCCGGCTCCGTTTCTCGCCTCCATCAGTGCCACCTTCTCTTCTACCGCCTTGTGCTTCTCGTCCACAAAGGCGCCGTACTTGGCAATGATGCGCTTTGTCTCCTCGTCGTCGATATTCTCCTTGGTGTCATCCACCTCACGGATGTCAGTGACTACCACTGTCGGCATGAAGGCAACCTTGTTCATATCCGCCTGCTCTGACTCCGGCTGGTCGAGACGGTCGAGTTTCATGATGATCTTCGCACCCTCGGCCATGTCCTTGCCGTTGTCCGTCTCCATGCCATTACGCATCAGGCGGTCGGCCACGGCGCGCACCTTCGCGGCAGCCATGGCACGGCTCGGCGGGGCGACATGATTGACCACAAAGTCGAAAAGCAGCTGGTCCATGCTACAGGCGTTGCACTCGGCACCCGTACCCGAATACTTTCCCTTGGCCATCGCCCGGAACAGTTCCTTGGTATCGAGGAACGGGTTCTTCTTCCACTGCCAGTAGACATGGCTCACCCTCGCCAGACGGTCTTTCGCATCCTTGTGGATGGCGATGTCGCAGATCGGCACACCCTTTTCAAAATGGAGGAGCGACCACCGCTGCAGTTCCTGTGATAGTTGTAATGCCATAGTAAGTCTTTCTTAAATATCACTGTATTCGGTCTTCGCGTCAAAGCACGGACACTGCTTTATCCACTCACATGGCGATATGATACCGTCGCCGTTCTTGTCTGGAGAGAAATCACGGTGTCCGCTTATCCTGGCCGTCGGATACATTGTCCTCATGTTTTTGAGCAGGTGGCGCAGCGCAGCCTTCTGCAGGTCTGTGCGTGTGTCCGTTGCCTTGCCGTCCTTGTCAAGGCCTCCGACATATACGATGCCTATACTGTTGGCGTTGTGTCCGTTGACATGAGCACCGACAATGTCTACGTCTCGTCCGAACTCGATCTTGCCGTCCAGACGAATCACATAGTGGTAGCCGATATCGGACCATCCCTGGCGCTTGTGCATCCTGCGGATGTCTGCAGCACACAGGTCCTGTCCGGCCTTGGTGGCTGTGCAGTGTACGACAATGTCCGTAATCTTGCGCCTTGATTTCTTCAGTCCTATGGTGCGTGCGGCAGCCTCTGGCAACAGCTTTGCGAGCGTGGCGGGACCGGCGATGCCGTCTGGCGTGAGCCCGTGGTCGCGCTGCCACTGTATAAGCACCTCGCGGGTGAGCTTGCCGAAAATGCCGTCCTGAATCAGTCCAAGGGCCTTCTGTATCTGCTTTACCACAGGCCCAGTGCTTCCGAGTTTGTAGGTAATCATATCGTATGGTTTTAGAATTATGAACTAACTTCCTCTGCTTCCTCCCATCCCGTGTCAGGGGTGTAGTCCTTGCGCTCCATCAGGAACATGACACGCTGAGAGCCCAGCAGATGCCACCTGAATCCCATGGATACCAGAAGTTCCTCGACGGCAGGCCACGGATCTCCGTACTCGAAGGTCGCCCTGAGCCCCATGGCATCGCGCAGCTGTGCCTGGTCCATGACCTCACAGTTCAGCGTGAACTTAGGGGCGGACATCCATCTCCGTCCAAATTCCTTCGCGGCTGCTTCGGCATTCAACTGCAGCGCATCAAGGTCAGTCACCGTCTGCGGCCCGCTGTTTTCTTCCTTTTCCATAGTCTTATTGGTATTATCTTGTCTGGTAGCCTCGGCTTGCCATTACCTCTTCTTCTGATAGAGAATGCCTCTCGTGCTGATAGCAAAGACAGGCCTCCTGGCATCACAACCAGGCGTTGTGCCAGGCTCTGCCCATTCCTCGCAGCACATGCGTCTGTTCACGGGCTTCCCGTTGATACGGCAGCGTCTTGACATCTTCCCGGTCATACAGTTCTCGAGCATAGCCGAACGTCCGCAGTTACAGCAGTTCTTTCCCATATCCGTGTCACTGTTATGGTTCATCCTGCTTGTCATCAGCCATGTGGTCATTCTGACAACAGCAGTCGTCATTGAGATACAGGTTCTCGTCGACACACAGGTTCAGCGGCTCCTCTCGTTCCAGCTGCACCAGCACGGCATACCACCCGTTCTCCAGCGGCCCTACCGTCTGGTAGTCCACATAGCCGTCGAGGTCGATACGGCAGAAGTCGCCGTCGCGGTTCTCGCCAATCTCCTCGTCGTGCTTCATCTTCAGCCACGCCACGAAGTTCCTGGCATGCTCCTTGGCCGTCTCCTTGGCCACGGCGGCCTCGTCACCGTCGGCCATCTTGTCGGCCCTGACAAAGAAGTACACCGGGTATGTCATCACCGGACGGTCCACCGGCCCGCCGCCTGAGACGTCGCTCTCCATCACCACGCAGGGCGAGAGCATGGGCGTCGCGCCCTTTGCCAGCTCTACCACGCCGGCCGTCGAGTCGGTCAGGTAGAATCGCCTGTTCTTCGGTGTGTCCAGCATCGGCTTGTATGCTTTGCACCACTGTCTTACTATCCAAGAGAATGTCATCTTAATCTGCGATTTATAACTGGACTATCCTTGCATCGATCCTGGCAGTTCCGCTGGCTAACGTGTTCTTGAATCTTTCTGCGTCAAGGAACATGTTAGCCCTGTAGATTTCCACCCACTGTCCGAAAAAGTCTCTCTTCTGTACTGAGAACATAATCTTTTTGTGTTAGTTAGACAATTCGATTCCGTACAGCTCCGCAGCCTTCTCGACAGCCTCCGTAACGGTATCCTTGCCGCCGAGCTCCACCATCTCCTGATATTTCTCCTTCCAGCGGGTGATATAGGCATCGTGCTTCTCGCCAGCCTCTTTCGGGCCGCGTGTGTCACGCAGCCATGACCGTAGAGATTTGATCTGAGCCTTCTGCTCTGATGTCAGTTCGGTTTTCTGTTCTTGTGATGACGCGGTGTCCGCCGTTTCTGTCGGACTACCATCGGCAGGAGCATCCACAACATGTGCATTGCCGAGATCGTCGACCGTTACCCTACCCGACTGTACCAGCTTCTCCCACTCTGCATCCAGTTCCCTGTAGATAGCCTTCACCTTTGCGTCAAGCGTCGTAGCCATCTTTGCCCACTGCGCACGGCTGTCACTCTTGGACTTGGGGTCGTTCATCAGTAGACGCATATTTTCACGCGCCACGTCCAGTTCGCGCAGCAGTCCCTGTACCGTCGCAGCCTTCTTCTGCGTGCTCTCCGGCAGCAGGTGTACATACTGGTCGATGTGTTTCGGACGGACAGGAACAGGCTTCAGTTGAGTTCCCTGCTGTGATACAGCGGGATTAGCGGCTACGGCCTGCGTTGCCCTTCCGGTTCCATCCGCAGGCTCCTCTTTCGTCACCTCGACTTCTGGTCGAGCCTGAGCCGCATTCCCGTATCCTTTCTCCTTCGCTGCTCCGCCAACCATCCGTCCGTTGCCGCCGTTCTCTTTACTTGCAGAAAAAACAGAGGAGAGATTCTTTATCATCTGTTTGATGCTTCTCTTAGCCGACTTCGCGTAAAGCATATCCGGAAGCCATGTGTCGGCTTTTCCGGCCAGTGCTGTCAGCAACTGTGCGCCCTCGCACCAGGCCTTACACTCTGCATCGTTCCATAAGATACTGCACTGTACTGCGTTCTGAAATACCGATAGAGAATCCTGTATCTTGGGTATCAACAGGATAGACTGCTTGTCCAGCCACTCCCCTACCCTCTTCTGGTACTCGCCCTTCTCGCCTGCGGTCATATTGTCCATACGACGAAGGTACTCGCTACTCTGGATTTTACGAATCATAATAAAAAAATATCTTTTTTGCCCAAGATACATAGAGCAGATACAATGGTCAAGGGCAGACGGCATTGGACGCAAATGTTAATAATACTTATTTTCGATATTATTGCAATAAAAAGTTACTGCAATATTGCAATATTTCAATAATAATTCCTATCTTTGCACCGAGTTACAACACCGGACGGCCCGATAGCCGTTCCACAAAACATTTCAATTATGGATAAAAAACGCAAGACACAGTTGCGTGCTGTTATTGGCATCGGCAACTACAAAGGAGGCGTAGGCAAGACTACGACCACCCTGAACCTGGCCATGGCCCTGCATCTGCAGGGATACCGTGTGATGGTCATTGACATGGACCGTCAGGCCAATCTGTCCAGCTGCCTGGAATGGGACCCGGATCTCGAACTGCAGCACTACCCCACCATCTACAACGTACTCTGTGAGGAAGCGCCAATTCCCGTCTACCAGAGCAAGTCGGGACTCTTCTACTGTCCGTCCACCTCTATTATGAACAAGGTGGACCAGCAGCTGCCGACGATGCGCAACCCGGCTATGAAACTGACGCGTGCCCTCCAGAAGGCACCTGACGACCATACGGGAAAGGGACTGACGGACTGGATTGATGATTTCGACTATATCCTGATAGACTCACCGGTCGGCCCACAGGTACTCATCGACAATATCCTTATTGCCGTCAATGCCGTTCTTGTTCCTATCAACCTCGAAGGGTTTGCTCTTCATGGACTGCAGAACTACCTGGCATACATCCAGGAGATTCGCGAGAGCGAGAACGACGAGCTGCAGAACCTCGGTTTCCTGATATCACGCCGCAAGTCCAACATCAAGGGGCAGCGAGAGGCGGAAGAGTTGCTAAGAGACAGGTACGCCAAACAAGTACTTCCTGTTGTTATAAGCGAGCGTGAGGCCGTTGCCAAAAGCCAGCGCGAGTTCACCAGCATCTACTCCATCGCAGGTGCAAGCACGTCACGCGACGAGTTTACCATGCTGGCCAATGAAATCGTCAAACGCACTAAAACATTATTGCAATAATGCAATAGTGCAGTAATGCAATATGGCGATAATGAAATAATAAGATATTGCAATACTGCTCTATTGCGATAAAGCAATAAAAGAGTTGTACGATATTGCAATATGGCAATAAAACAGTAATGCAATAGTTCAATAAGTCAATAAAACAGTAATGCAATAAATATTAAATAGTCAAATAGAGCCATGGCAGCATTTGGAAAAAGCAAACAGGAAAAGTCGCAGCAGATTCTCGGAGAGTCTCCGGAAGATATTCTGCAGCGCAAACGAGCAATGGAGAGTAGGGTAGGGGATAATAGCCACTCTACGAGTTCTATACCGGAACCGACTGGAATGGCCGCTGAGAAAGCTGTCGGAGCCTTGTGCTTCCTCCCCAAGTCAATCCACCGCCTGGCATCACGAGCCGCAGAAGACCGCGACCTCACCGCCAAGCGCTTCTTCTTCGAGTTGATACTGAAGGGACTGGAAGCCGAGGGCATCATTACAAGCGAGCAGTACGACCAAGCCTTTGGACTTCCCTACGGATATGGATGGAAAGGCCGAAAGTCCTCAGACAACAGCTCGTCGTCTATGTAACGCAATACGTCAATAGTGCATAATGGCATTATAACAATACGGCACTATTGCAATATTGCAGTAACACAATAATTCAATAAAGCAATAATACCTATGGATACATATAACGAAAAACCTAAAGACGACTTCGTGGTTATCGACGTTGAATATGCAGACCACGACCAGTATATCTGCCAGTTCGGGCTGGCCGAGGTGAAGGGTGGGGTGGTGCAGCAGCCGCACACATGGAAGATCAGACCGAAGGACAACCGCTACGGAGCAGGCCAGACGGCCATCCATCACATGACGCCAGCCGACACCGAGGACTCGCCGACGCTGCCGGAGGTGTGGCCGGAGATAGAGCCTTACCTTCGCGGTCGCCAGCTGTGGGCGCACAATGCCACCAGCACCGAGAGGCGGGTGATTGAGAAGAATCTCACCGACTACTATCATATCCCACATGAGCCGCTTGTCATCAACGAGTCAATCCTTCTCTTCCCGCGTCCGTGCATGAAGTCGTGGAACGACGGAAGGGGACTGCAGGCATGCTGCTATGCGCTCGGCATCCCGTACGAGAACCACCACGACGCAGGAGCGGACTCTGTCATGTGTGCGCAGGCCATCATCGCCTGGCAGCAGGGAAGGCAGCCGGACTGGGAACTGTCAAATCGCATGATGGCGGAGTATGACAGGAAGAAGCGCGAGGCAGAGAATGAGAAGAACCGTCACTATCAGGCACAGCAGCTCGACCTGTTTGCAGAAGCACTGGCGTCAACCAGCTCGTCGTCTGGCGACGATGGAGCAGTGGAACCGGCACCAGCACCCACCTTCTACAACAAACAGTTCGACAAGTCAGAGGACGGAACAGACGACGTGGACTACTCGAGCCTGAATACAGCCGATACCAACCCCATCTACGGTGCAGCCGTCGTGCTGACAGGTTTCTTCCATATCGGGCGCAAGCAGCTGCGCGAGGCACTGAAGGAGATGGGCGCCGACCTGAAGCCGGCCATCACCAAGAACATCCAGGTCGTCATCCGTGGAGAGCGCAACGTAGGTCCTGCGAAAATCAAGGAGCTTGACACGCTCATCCACAACGGCTACAACATCGCACGTATCTGTGGCGATGCAGACCTCGACCGCCTGCTCTACGACCGCTCGCTCACGCCTGCCGACTTCAACGTGCCGCCTCCGGCGCGCAAGGACCTGAACTTCACCGTCGCCCACTATCGCAAGCACCGCCATGAGCTGCAGTACCCGGTGAACACCATCGCCGGTAAGGAGCTCTACTTCCCGCCGACGGGACTGATGGGGCGCATGGACTGCTTCTGCCAGATCTGTGGCAACCTCGGAGCCTTCGGTAACTGGGATTATAACCCGCAGGTCAACCTCGTGGTGCTGCCCGTCAGCAGCATGGAAGCACTGCAGCGCGGCGAGAAGGATAATGTGATACGCGCCTTCGAGGACTATTACAATAGCCAGCGCAGCGTCACCTTCAACGCCGAGTTCATCACCGAGCGCGACATCCTGAAGTTCGCCCGCGAGCGTATCGTCCGCTGCGACGACGACGTGACCTGCGATCTCTACGTCAGGTACCTGGAGTCGGCAGGCATCGACTCGGAGAAGGACTTCAAGTACGGCCTGGCCGCAGCCCGTGACGCCTTCAAAAAAGAGAATCAGAAGGGCTAAGCAACCAGTGACAATCCGTCACCGTTTCACACCGCCAGGCACATCCGTTGTCTGGCGGTTTGTATTTTCTCTTATCACTTTTAACTTCCACATAGGGGAGGGGGTAGGGGGAGAGGTGTTGCCGACAAGACTTATCTTCAAGGTCGTCATCTTTAGTTACATAAATGTCCGAGTTGAAAATGGAGTTACTGAAATGTCCGAGTTACGTTTTTGTCCAAGTTACAAATGTGTCCGGATTATAGGCCCAAATAAGGGAGAGCTGATAATCAGATACTTACGCTTCACATGGATTTACTCTGCAGATAAAAAAAATAAAAAAGAATGAGTCGGACAAATCTCTATTTTTATTATTGGTATATATAAGATATAGTATATTGTCGTTATGCAACTTACTGAAAATCAGTTATATATAATATGTAATTCGGACATATACGGAACTTTATTCGGACAGTTCCGGAAGTGTACTCGGACAAAAGCGTAATAGCATCCGGACAGATCCGTAGTTCTTTCTGGACAAAAACGTAACTATTCTCGGACAAAAACGTAACTATGACACATTCGGACAGTTTCGGAAGTACTGGTTAGAACACGGACAAAAACGCAACTATTCTCGGACAAAAACGTAACTATGTTTGTTATTTGTAAATGTTAAATAAGCCTAACCGTCTGAAAATAAATACTGAAACGCTTGGAACTATTCGGACATTTTTGTAACTTCGCGGCCAAAAGTTACAACAATACTCATTTATTATGGCACGAAAATCACGCAAAGCAGAGCAGCTGAAGCAGGAGATTATCAGCAGCGTCCCCGTAGAGCAGCGTAAGATGATTATGCAGCCTATCACAATCACGTACCTGAACGGCGAGATGTCGATGATGCAGACACGCATACAGACGACCATCATGGAGAAGCTGCAGGACAAAATCAGGCGCGCACTGGACAGAAAGGCGAAGGTCGGATTTACCGGCGACCTGTTCGAGTCAGAAGACTATAAGCCTATCTCGCAGGACGACCGCTCAAAGTATCTTACCTTCAAGGTGGCTTACTCGGAACTGGGTGTGGAACCCACACACTACAGCGATGTCGACGTGGCGGCAAAGGCGATGCAGCGTATCGTGTATGAGAAGGAGGTGGACGGGAAGATGCGTTATACCGTGGCATTTCCTGTTATCGACATCGACAAGGATATTCCCGGAAAGCGCCGGCAGAACATCTACCTGCACATGACGGAATCGACGGCAAAGGATTTGTTCCATATCACACCATACCACCGCTACCTGAAGGACGCCATCTTCCTGTTTTCGAGCAACTACGCCGGTCGTATATACCTGCTTATCAACGCGAACAAGCAGCTTGAGAGGTGGGTTATTTCATACGAGAAACTGAGAAAGATACTACTCACGTCCTATGACGAGACGACACAGAAGGTGACGGTAGATAAATATAAGGATATCAACGATTTCAAGAAGCGTGTGCTGGAGCCAGCCCGCAAGGAGATTGCCGAAGCAGCCGACCGCATCGACTGCACCTTCGACTATGAGTTCGAGTATCCTGCAGGCAAGAAGCGCGGTACGCCGGAGAATATAGTGTTCCATATACACTTAACGGACTTGGGTAGAAACATCAAGCGCGCACAACTGGAGAGCCAGGACGCTACGGACTTGCGTTCCGGCATCGTATCACTGGGACTGAACGTGACGGATGCCAACAGACTTATCAAGCAGATACCTGCCGCGAAGTACACACGGCTGCGTGACAAGGCACTGGAGCTTCGCCAGTATTACGCAGATGTTCGTGCAGGACGTATTGAGGGCGTAACCATCAGCGACTACCGCGGTCATGCCCTGGTCTCTCTGCGTAACTTCATTGACGAGATGGCAGCTCAGAAGGTGGTCGACACGTGCGGTCAGCGGTCTTCCGGGCATGTAGACATGGAAGAATGGTAGATAATAAGGAAACGGCATGGAAGAGAGTCAGAGGAAATGGGAACAGTGTCTCGCGGCGATCCGCGAGAGAGTGAATAATGAGCGGATATACAACGTGTGGTTCGCGGACGTGGCTATAGACAGCTATGATGCCGAACAGAACGTTGTGGTTTTGCGCGTGCCGAGCCGCTATGTCTATGAATATCTGGAGATGTTCTGCCAGCGCCTGATGTCGGAAATCTTGTTAGCGGCTTTTGGCAGCGGATTCACGCTTAGGTACAGAGTCCTGCAGGAACGTGGCGGGCAGCAGCCGTCAGGAACGGAATCTTTTCAGGGTACACAGACGATTCCGCATGTCGCAGTCGAAAACGCACGTAAGCGCATGGAGGACGGCCTGAGGTATTTCATTGGTGACAGCTGCAGGTGGCTGCCGGATTATGACCGCGTCGCGGAATGGCTCGCAGACAACAAGGGTAGGGGGCTGCTCCTTGTAGGAACACCTGGACTCGGGAAGACGTGCCTGTGCAGTAAGGTGTTGGCGGCGTTTCTGGCAGAGAGGAAAATCAGATATGTATCGGTGTCCGCACAGGAGATGAACCAGCGTATCGACGAACTGATGAAAGAGCGCTGTATCATCATTGATGACCTCGGAAAGGAACCTGTCGAGACGCGTACCTACGGGAACCGGCGCACACCGTTCTTCGAGCTGTGCGATGCCGCGGAGCGTCAGGGGAAGCTGCTTATTATTACGACTAATCTTAGTACGACACCGAAGCCTGCTGGATTGAAAGGCCCATGGCCATATCCGACGTCTATCGAGGAACGCTACGGATCTGCAGTCATCAGTCGCCTGCGTGCCATCACAAGGGCTATCAAGCTGGAAGGCAGTGACATGCGCAGGTAAAAGAGCGTGTTTGTAACGCCCTTTAACTTACATTAACTTTTTTGCTGCATGATGTTTACGTCCCTTCTGGACGATTCTCTGCCATTCCCTTCTCATGGCTTCTACATACAGGTCTGGCGTGCGTGTCTGGACACAGAAAGCCTCGATCATTCTGGCGATAGGGTAGCGCTTTCCACCTGATTCCTTGGCAAATGCCGCGTCAAAATCGGCCACGGCCTTCCAGAACTCACGGCGCAGTAACAGCTGCAGCTCAGATGCCTGCTGTTTTCCGAAGCATGTCTCAGGTGCCCACGGTCTGAGAACACCATTTGCGTTCATACACATCTTCGGGCATTCGATAGGAAGAAAGAACCCGATGTTCTCCTTGGTTACGCCGAAGAGACGTTCTGTGGTCTCGGGGTCGATACTGATACCGGTTTCGATAATGTTCCTGCGTGTCGCAGACATGGCATTGCAGACGTGTCTTGTCTGTTCGGTATCATTGAAGGTCTCCATTCTGAATACCTCGCGCGCGCCTTGCAGATGCTGGATGCTAATGACCCTCTGGTCCTTGATGCGTAGTTCTCCTCCAAGCTCACGCTGCAGCCAGCTATGCTGATAGTCGGCGACGCGAAGCCAGGCAACTGCCGGCAGTCTGAAACTCTTATCCATAGGTTTGTAGTTTAAGGGGCGACACTGCTGCCGCTGTGCAAAGGTACGAAAACTTTTCCATACGCGACAAATGATTTGACAGTTATCTGAAAATGCCATGATTTCCATAAATCAAATGCAAAAAAATAACTGTTTTGATAAATTTGTGGAACTGCTGAAAATCAGAATGTTACAATGTATTTTTGGCGGTTTTTTGGCGTTTAGTTATCTGACGTTCAGATAACTCGTAACTATACTGGTTATCAGTATGTTATACTATGAAAATAGGGCAGTTATCTGAAAAAGGCGTTTTTCAGATAAAAGTATATAAAAAGTAAAAGTACAACATGAAGAACTTCCGTTATTCATCAAGCAAACTCACCGCATGTATACGGCACTCCTCGCACTCCACATTTAATAAAATAAATATAAACAAATAAAGAAAAAGATTGATTATCAGATAGTTATATACATATTATATGTTTTTTTATTTATTTTTTCATATACTTTTCCTAAGAAGAAATAAAAAAATAACCGCAAAAATAGTGTGTAAATAACTGATAATCAGCGAAATATGTTTTATTTTTGGTTTTTGGAACTGCCAGATAATTTGATAACTACGCGAAAAAATTTCATTTTTATAATCAGATAACTCTTTAATAGTTTGGTCGTTATTAAAAAAATGAGTAACTTTGCACCGCAATACAAGGCAGATAACAAAACAGCCTTGCACACACCTTGACCATTAAGCCCCGTTTGTCATATTGCGGGACCACATGCGGAAAAGAGCATCAAGCAGCTCGCCTGGAGTAACCAGGAGACCGGCGGTGCGAATCCGCTCCCCAAACGCCGAGAGGCGACATTTTCTGTAATTTTGTAGCGCCACTGTCCTTGTTGTAACTTATATCTTAGGACGGTGGCGCCTCTTTTTCTGCCCTTTACAAACGGACATCGCCGTTCTATATTTCCGGAAAAAGGGAGTTATGAAAAGACAACATCTTATTACAATGGTGGCAGCCTGCATGTTGATGGCTGCCTGTGCCACCACAAAGCAAGAGACTTCTTATGTAGAGCAGCACCGGGTACAGACGCTGATGGACCGTATGGACTCAGTCATCAAGACAAAGACCGTCGTACAGCAGGATAGTGCATGGCGCGAAACAATACTGAGGCAGTTTGAGAGCATCAAAGAGAAGAGCGATACCAGCCACTATGTCGTGGTGGATTCTGCTGGTAAGGTTATCAAGGAGACGACTATTATCAATAATGTACGCGAGACGACCAGGGAGAGTGACCGTCAGGAGCGCGAGATGCTGATGCACCGTCTCGATATCCAGGACTCGACAATGCGCGTACTCCAGCAGCAGCTCAGTCATGCAGAATCTTTGATTCAGTCCAAGGAGAAGACAGTCGTAAAGAAAGTGTCCAATCCACTGTCATGGTGGCAGCAGGCTCGGCTGTGGTTCGGTAACATTGCGCTCGTATTGCTTGCCGCGCTTGCAGGAGCAATAACGTTCAGGAAAAAGTCATGGATGCTTGTGCTGTTGAAAAAGATATTTGCCAAATGAAAACACTGTCATTATCAGAACTTCGACGCGTGGCAGAGCGGTTTACCACCGAACGGCAAATGGTCAATGGTCAATGGTCAATGGTCAATGTCCGTGTTCCTTGGCGTGTCTGGTACGTCGCAGCCTCCAACGGCGACGTGATCTGCGGAGAGGAGTGCGTCACGCTCGCTGTCTATACCGATGACAGTCCTGGTGCCTACCCGTCCAGGCTCGTACAGTTCACCGCCAGCGGCCAGACCAGAAGGCTCCGTGACTGCTGCATTTTGCGCGCCGACGACTTCATTCTAAGAGTGTTGTAGGGCATTGGGTATTTTTGTAACACACCTTTAACACAGTTTAATATATATCATACATCTAACATCCAGTTATGCTCCCCAAACAAAACCTTCAGAAACTGGCCGCGGCCGTCAGTAAGCGCAGCGGCATCTGCCAGGCGACCGTCGAGACGGTGCTGCCGGCTGTCTTCGACGAGATCAGATACAGACTCATAGAGGGCCACTACCCGTGTGTGCCCATCGACTCGTTCGGCACCTTTGCCGTTGTCGACGTGCCGGAGCGCGTTCGCCGCTATGCGTATAAGGACACCGACGAGATGCGCCACTATCCAGCTACCAAACGCCTGAAGTTCCGGCCGGCCTGCAACATGAAGCGCGAGTTGGACTGTGGCGAGTTTGACCCGACGCGCCATTCGTTCAGCCGTCATCCGCAGGATCCCATCATCCGCAAGCGTCAGGACATGGTCTACCGCAAGCGCAACATGCCACTGCACGTCGACAACCCCATCTCAGGCGACAGCAAATTTGCCAGCAGCGTATCATAAAAGCGCGTCGGCGACACAGACGACGAGGAGTAAGGTTATCGACCGCAGGTCAATTTCTCAACGAAATCTCCCTACTTTCAACAGTTCATCAGCAGCACAAATGCCGGTGGGCTGTTTTTTTGTTCGCATGGTAAGAGAAAATTTCGTTAAATAAGTTTAAGTGATTTTGCGGTTAGAGAAAATTTATTTACCTTCGCAGCGTCGAATCATTCAAAAGCTACACGAATATATGAATAAGGTAACTGTTACACAAGACTTCCTATATGAGTATCTGACAGGTCACAACGTGAACCTGCTCCGGTTGAACGAACTGATGGGCATAGGCAACGGCACGCTGGTGGACTGCTTTCGTCACATGCCAGACCGCCACGGCAAGCCACGTCGGTTTTCTGCCGACATTCTCCAGAAGATGAACGAGGCACTGCCGCTGCTGGCCGACCAGATGCGCAGCGGTCTGGTGACATTCGGCAGTCATGATACCTACACCAGCCGCCGTGGCGAGACCTACGACCCCGGCACCGTGCCGCAGCTCAGGGCGTTGCAGCGATGGTTCAAGCTCGGCCCGTTCTTCCTGCGCGTGGTGGGGTGGACGCAGAGCCGCACGTCATCGGCGCTCAACTCCAGAACTGCCAGGGCCTACGGTACCATCACTGCCGATCAGGTGGCCCGGATCAATGCCGAGGTGCTGGCCGTGGCTGGCATGCTGTCAGGTATTGAGGTAGGCGAGAACTAACCATTAACCATTTTCCGAATTGTTAAAATATAAAATAGATAAAAGTTAAAATTAACATTGTTATGTAATCATAGTTACATATAAGCATTTATAGCAACCAATACTTTTATGCAGAAAGTGTTGGTTGCTTTTTGTTGCGCGATACGTTGTATAAACGCGCAACCAACCTCTTCTTTTTTTTCTTTTTTTTCTCGAAGCCGAAGAAGACCCCGCGCCTCGCTGGGGGACTCACCCTGTGCGGTGCTGTTTTCATTTGCTTGCATATATGCAAAGGAGCCTCATTTTTCATGATGCAAAAATGTAAAGAAAACGGAAAGCGACGAATAATAATAAAAAAGGTACGCGAATGGGACTGCACATTTTCCGAAATCTTTACAAAATTTTTTGTCGTTTGCTTGCAAAGTTAGAGATTATTTCGTATCTTTGCAACGTAACCAAACGACAAGCGGTTGCAACAAAATAGTTCTTTG
>Ga0310786_10000106_pt1 | contig 131688 bp, 104 predicted proteins | sample AusTroGonzalo_MG_FD_203881 | JGI IMG/M metagenome (GOLD analysis project Ga0310786, IMG submission 203881) | Bovine rumen microbial communities from tropical cattle in Woodstock, Queensland, Australia - Gonzalo_03 (v2) (version 2) | ecosystem: Host-associated > Mammals > Digestive system >...
GCTACCAGGAAATCGGTACGCTCTCGCCGGGGAACCGCGTGGTGGTTCGCGGTATCGCAAAGGGGCAGATCCTCAAGGTGGAACTGACCGACGACGCCGTCTTCGTGAAGGTGGAAGTACTTGCCGATGCGAAGATCTCGAGGCATTCCGAGTTCAGGCTCATCAACGCGGGCCTCATGGGCGAACGCGAGATGAACATCCTGACGGCCGACGACCAGGATTGGATTGTGGACGGCGATACGGTCTACGGTGCCTATGATGATGGCATTGCGGGCGTGGGAGAGGTGTTCCTGAAGGCGATTGCCGACCTCGACACCATGCAGCAGCAGATTGTGGCGCTCAAGGACTCGCTGACCATCGGCAGCTCGGGCAAGAAGATAGAGCGCATCATCAAGAAGGGCGGGAAACTCGTGAACGTCGGGGAGGCGCTTGTCAACGACACCCGCGACGAGGCGCTCGCCGTGTTGGACAAGGCTGAAGGGACACTCCAGAAGGTTCGTGCAGAAATTGACGACGCATCTTCTAGGGGGGCAATGTCTGTCGAGAAGGGTTCCGCCATGCTCGACCGCATAGACAGCCTGCTTGCCCAGGTGAAGGAAATCAAGACCGAATGCGACAAGGTGGCCGAAAAGCTCGACAAGAGTGACAATACGGTCGGGCTGGTCGCTTCGGGGCGGGGCAAGCTTGTCAAGGAAATCGACCGGCTCTCGGTTGACATAGGCAAGTTGACTTCCGATATAAAAAAGAGCGGTTTAAAACTAAATGTGGATATTTTTTAAAAAAAAATGTTCCACTTTGTAAAAAAAAAGATATTTTCCGCATATAATGTGTTTAACGGACTCTACGAAAGGAGCGTGCCATGAGTGAAAAGAAACCCGCTAAAATGAGTGATGCCGACCTGAAGTTCTTCGAGGAGATGCTCATCGAGAAACGTCGCCAGCTGGTGACGGCTCAGAGCGATTCTGAAAGGGCGAACGCTTTCCAGGGCCAGAAGAACCAGGCGGGCGACGGCAGCGATTCGGACAGCGCCGATTCCGCGACGGACTACAACACTCTCGAAACGACTTTCTCGCTTGCCGCCCGCGAAGGCAAGTACCTCGTGTACCTGGAAGAAGCTCTGAAGCGCATTCATGATGGTACGTTTGGCATCTGCAAGGTGTGCAAGAAACTTATCCCGAAGGCCCGCCTCATGGCCGTGCCCACTGCCACCAAGTGCGTGAACTGCAAGGAAGAAACGAAGAAGAAGGAACAGGAAAACAACCGTATGGAAATGGCCCGACTCTTCGCCGAAGCACAGCGCAAGGAAATGCAGAAGAGGGCTGCCGGAAGGTAGTTGCTTAATGGCGGGTCGCGACTGCGCAACCTGCATTGTCATCCCGGCCTTGTGCCGGGATTTCTTGTTTATAGCGCGCCGAAGAATGCGTCGGCGAGTGCGGCGCGGAAGGCGTGGATGCGGTCTGCGTTCGGTTCGCGGTGCGGGTACGTGAAGTCGCTGAGCAGTACCACTGCAGCGCCTGCGATGGCGTCGGCGACGATGCTCGCCCCGGTAAAGCCAGTCTTGCCGAAGGTGCGGGGCGACACGCGCGACCCCATGAACTTGCTCTGGGCAAGTTCCCAGCCAAGGGCTGTGCAGGCGCCAACGGTTTTATCAAATGCGTTGTTGCTCACCATATTGAGGATACCCGCGGGTGCGACGCGAAGCGACTCGCCACCCGCGTTTTCGCCGAGACCGTCATTCAAAACCATCTTCACGAACTTGAGCAGGTCGGGCACGCAGCTGAACATGCCGGCGCTCCCTACCGGGTAAAGCTTGCGCAGTACCCACGCACTCTCGTCGTGGATCTCCCCACGTATTTCCCTCCCGCGGAAACTGCAAATCTCTGTCGGGGCAATTTCTTCTACCGGAATGCGGTTCCACTCGCGGGTCAGCGGGTCCCAGCCGCTGCGCGTCATGCCGAGCGGCTCGAAGAACCGCTCGCGGCCCTGCTGCTGCAGGTCCTTGCCCGCAATGCGCTGGAGTATTATCCCGAGCAAGACGCTCGCCGGGTTCCCGTAGTTGAAATCCGCGCCTGGCGCCTTTTCGAACTGGTAGGTGAACAGCGCGTTCAAGATTCCCTCGGGCGGGAGCGTGCGCAAGGTCTTCATGGGCACGCGGTAATCCAGGCTGTGCGTAAGCAGGTGGATCACGCGTACGTCTTCGCGATAGTTTGTCTGTAGTTCCGGGATAAAGTCTATCACGCGGTCGCCGAGATTCAACTTGCCTTCGAGTATGTAACTGAGGGCAAGTGTCGAGGTGGGGCAGACTTTTGTTAAGCTCGCGATGTCGAACACGGTGTTTTCGGGAGTGTCGAGGGCGACCAGGCGCGTGGAACCGTCGGGCAGAATGAACCCGGCAACAGCCTTGTGGAATACGCCTTCCGATTGACCTTTGAGCAGGAGCGCCCTGATTGCATTTTCGTCGTACATCGTGGAACCTCTAGGGGGAATAATAGATTTTTTATTATCTTATCCTATATGACCGAAGAGCAGATTGACATCCTGAACCCTGACGGAACTCCCGCCGGTTATTCCTGCGGGCGCACCCGCGTGCATGCGGAGGGCCTGTGGCACCGCACGGTTCACATCTGGGCGTTCAATCCCGAAGGGAAAGTTCTGTTCCAGTTGCGGGCCCGCGTGAAAGAAAGTAACCCGGGTCTCTTGGATACGAGCTGCGCGGGGCATATTTCTGCGGGCGATACTAGCGTGAACGCCGCCGTGCGCGAACTGCGTGAGGAACTGGGCGTGCACAAGAGTCCGCGCGACCTCGAATATTTATTCGAGGCAAAACACGAGAGTGTGTTGAACGGCGGCAGCTACCTGGACAATGAATACTACGACGTTTACAGGACTACGCTCAGCGACGAGGAAGCGAACTCCTTGGTCCCGCAACCCGGTGAAGTCGATGCCTTCCAGTGGATGACCCGCGATGAATTTTTCGCTAAACTCAAGATGCACCCCGAAAAGTTCGTGTCGCACCCGAAAGATTACCAGTGGCTCATGGAGAATGCCCGATGACGATGTACAAGAATGCAGCCCTCGTGCTGGAAGGCGGCGGAATGCGTGGCGCCTACCTGTCGGGCGTACTCGACGTGATGCACGATAACGGCCTCAAGTTCGGCGGTTATGCAGGGACTTCTGCCGGTGCGACGCACCTTTGCAACTATCTTTCGGAACAGCGCGAAAGGAACAAGCGTCTCGATACCATCCATTCGGCGAACAAGCGCTACATGAGTTTCGGGAACCTCATCCGTACCGGCGATTTTTTCGAGGTGGAGTACTGCTACAATGAAATCCCGCGCAAGGTCGATCCGTTCGATTTCGAGAAGTTCCGCGAGAATGCGGCGCAGTCCGATTTCTACGCTGCCGCTTCGAACCTGGAAACGGGGGAAGCCTCCTACTTGCTGGCCCGCGATCTCGACAAGCACGAAGACATGGAAAAAATTCGCGCATCGTCTTCGCCTGCACTGCTGAGCCATATCGTGCAACTCGACGGCATGAAATTCCTGGACGGCGACATTGCCGACAGCATCCCGTTCGAAATCATGGCGAAGAAGGGATTTGCAAAGCAGGTCGTCATCGTGACGCGGCCCGCGGGCTACGTAAAGAAACCGTACACGCTCTTCCCGTTGTACAAGTTTATCTACCGCAAATACCCGAAATATGTTGAGGCGGTAAGGACGCGCCACATACGCTACAACCAGTGCCTGAAAACGCTGGACGAATGGTGCAATCGCGGGACGGCGTTCAGAATCCGCCCAAGTGAAAGTTTTGATATCGACCGTTTGGAAAAAGACAAGTCCAAGCTCGTGAAACTGTATGACCTCGGCGTGAAGGATGCTACCGCCCTGATGCCGCAACTTAAGGAATTTTTGGAGCGCTAACCATGTCAAAAGCAATAAACGGTCACAAGTACCGCCACTACAAAAAGGCGACGATGGTCTATACCGTCGTTGAGTCGAACGCGCTGGACTGCGAGTCGGTTGAACCGCTTGTCGTTTATCGCAGCGAGTACGAGACTCCGGACCACCCGAAGGGAACGCTCTGGGTGCGCGCCCGCAAGGATTTCGAAGGCCGGGTCATGCTCCCTGATGGCGTCGAGATGGACCGCTTTACGGAAATAGTCTGACTGTTGCCGTCCTGATCTTTACGTCGGCTCATCCATTATCAGCGTAATGTCTATGTCTGTGACATCGCGGCTTGACGCCATGCAGTCTAGTGCCTCTGGCGATGCCGTGATAATGACGACATGGTTGTCAATGAGGGCTTCTTCTGCCTTGCAGGCATTTACGATTGCCTTGCAACTTTCCATGGGAACATCGTCCCAGCAATGGACGTAGCCCTGGACAGTCTCGTTTTCTACGACCCAGTTGGGGTTTGAAAAATCGATTTCCAGCTTTGTCGTATCGTCGGCGGTGAACGTGTTGTAGAAGCCGTCGAGCAGTGCAGTCATGCTTGATTTTTCGATATCGATTTCCGATTTCGCGAGACAGATGGTCATTTCGAGATAGTCCTGGTGGAGTGCGGTACACGACACCCTGTTGACACCTATTTCTTCGAGCGATTCCCATTCTGTTTTGCCGTAGGGCTCGTCGCTGATGAGCCAGAATCTCCCGGCAGGTTGAACGCTTGTCGTGTCGTCGTCAATTCTCTTTACGAGGGTTTCCTTGTCACGGTAATTAAATATGATTCCGTCAGGTACGGACTCGTCGGCATCGAACGAGTTGTAGAATCCAAAGACATTGGAATTTATAGTCGACTTCTGCACGTCCTTTTCCGATTTCATGAGGCAGAGCCCCATGTAGGAAAATTCGTCTCGATAGTTCCCGTTGTAGTTGTAAAGTCCGTAACGGTAGCCTTCGTAACAGCGCTGTCTGTGTATCCCGAGTTTTTCCAGCTTTTCCGCTTCTTTCTTGTCTAGCGCGCCATGTACTAGGAGCCAGAATCGTCCGGCGGCCTGGACTTTTACCGAATCTTGGTCGAAACTTTTGACAGTGGTTTTTACATCGCCGTTCTGGATGATGATTCCGTCGAATACGGCTGCCGAACTTGTTATTGTTGAAGAACTGGACTGCTCAATGGCGCTAGAAGAGGACGTTGCTTGTTCGCTTGACAGGGGAATGTCGCTGCTTGAGGAAACTTCTCCACTCGAAGGGACGTCGCTGCTTGAGGATTCGTCGTTCCCCGAGGATATCTCGCTGCTGGATGATGGTTCCGGGGTATCTCCGCTGGCCGATGTGGAATCGTCGCCGCATGCCACGAGCCAAAGTGCTAGGCAGCATGTCGAAAGAATGTGTTTGGTAATATGCATGATCTCCTCCGTTAGCTTTAAAAATAAGCAAAAAGAGAATTAAGTGCAAATAAATTATTGAACCGAATGCTAAATTTTTGTCTAAAAAAGGAGAAACGCATGGATTTTACGAAACTTTCCGCTGTCGCTGCGATGCTTGCCTTCGGGTTTGTCGCGTGCGATTCTGATTCGTCTTCGGGCCCGCAGGACTCGCCTGTGCCGACCAACTCGCAAGAGGGCGTGCCCGCAAGTTCTGACGATGTTGGTGCCCCGCTATCTAGCGATGCGGGTACGACGCTCAGTTCCAGCAGCGAGAAAGTTACGCTCCCCAATTCGAGCAGTGCGCAGTGCTATAAGGAAGGCATGGCGAATATCACCATGCGCAATATGGAGCGCAGGAATATCACGTGCCCGAACAGCATGACGATTTACGATTACGACCTCCAGATTTTCTACAAGTGCGAAGGCTCTGCGCTTATCGAGATTGACATGGCGCCCTGCGAGAGCGACGAACCGCAGTCCAGTGCATCCATTGTTACCTCGAATGTGGAATACGGCACGCTTGCGGACTCGCGAGACGGCAAGAGTTACAAGACCGTCGTCATCGGCGGCAAGACTTGGATGGCGGAAAACCTGAACTTTGCGACGGATTCCAGCTTCTGCTACGACGACGTTCCCGCCAACTGCGCAAAGTACGGGAGACTCTACCAGGAATTCGATGCCGAAGAGGCTTGCCCCGAGGGCTGGGCGCTGCCGACAGAAAGCGACTGGAGTGATCTGGTCAATGCGGCGAAGACCGAGTTCGGTGACAACAACGGCTCCCTGCGTGCTGTGGGCGAGTGGGAAAATACCATTTTCGGCGACAACGTTGTCGCCACGAATGCAAGTGGATTTTCCGCAGTACCGGGCGGTTACCGCGCAAGCACCGGCGAGTGCGATGGCGAAGGCAAGAAGGCGTATTTCTGGGGCGTAAGCGGCAACACGCTTACCTATGCCTGGATACTCTCGAATCAGTACGACATGGATAGGGAATCGGGCCGCAAGGGCTACTTCGCCTACTCCATCCGTTGCGTCAGTTCGAAATGATTTCTAAATTCGCAGGTATGAGCTTAGAAGACGAACGTTTCCGCGAACTCCAGCGCAAGGACAAGGAGCACGATGCCCGCCTAGATATGCAGGTGGAAAAGGACAACGTGCACGATGTCCGCATTGACGCATTGTACAGCAAGGAACGTGAGCATGATTTTAAGTTCAAGGCCCACTCCGCAAAAGACGCGGAGCACGACTTCCGACTGAACACTGTCGATTCGAAGAACGAGGAACAGGATTCGGAATTGCGCCGCCAGCGCGTGAAGGACATTGAACATGATACGCGTCTGGCGCATCTTGAAAAACTCTGTATAGAGCTTGCCGCCCGCGTCGAGGCGCTTGAAGCAAAACTGAAAGATTAATGGGCGAGATTATTTCCGCTTCATCTCGGCCATGACCATGCCCGCGACAATCGCTGCCGCACCCGCGATGGCGACTGCTGTAATGCGCTCCCCGAGCGCGATGACCGCTGTGATGATGGTGACCAGCGGTATGCCGTAGATGTAGTTGCTCGCAAGCACCGTACCGATTTGCTTGAGCACCTTGTTCCAGACCAGGTAGCCGAACATCGACGAGAATACCGTAAGGCAGAGGAAGTTGAACGCCACCACCGGTTCTGTGAAATTCTGCCACGGGATATCGGCCGCCTTCGAAACGCTACCGCCCGCCTCGATGAACAGCGCGGGGATAGACATGAGCGCGCCGTAGAAAAACATCTTGCGCGTGATGAACAGCGTGGAATAGACGCCGTTGAGCCTGCGGACGACAAGCGAGTAGACCGTCCACATCATAGCCGAAGTGAACGCCAGGAAGTCACCGACAGGCGAAAGTTTCAGGATGAACTTTCCATTCAGCACCACGAGCACCATCCCGATGAACGTGATGATGCAACCGAGAACCTGCCGCTTGCCGAGCTGCTCGCTCTTGTACAGGAGCCCGCCGAAAATCATGATGAGCAGCGGGTTGGTGCAGACGATGAGCGACACGTTGCTGCTGGGCGAAAGCGAGAGCGCCGTGTTCTCCGCCCAGAAGTAAAGCGTGCAGCCCGTGATGCCGCAGATGAAGAGGATCAGCTCGTGCTTCCATTCCTTGCAGCGGAACTGCTTGTGAGATGCTACGAGAAGCAGCAGGTACGTGACCACGAACCGCAACGTGAAAACCTGCACGGCGGTAAAGCCGTGGTTCAATAGCACCTTCGTGCTCACGAAACTCGTGCCCCAGAAGGCGACGGTCCCGATGGCGAGCAGGTGCCAGAGAGCCATGTTGTTGCGCGTGGGAGTCATCGCGGGGAAAGATAGAAAAAGGGGGAGGGGTTTCTTTGACTCCAGCTTTGCCTTGTTGTCACTCTAGAGCGCAGCGATAGAGGCAGGGGCAAGTATTCCTTGATAATTACAATAATCCAAAAAAACGTATTATTTTGGCTAATAAAGGTAAATTTATGTATTTCTAGTATATATTTGTATCAGATGCCTGATTTTAGCAAATTTTTGTTTTTTGACCTGGAATATAATCCCGAACAGAAGAAAGTTCGAGAGTATGGATATATTCTTGGCGAAGAACGAGTTCGGGCGAAAGATCCAACTAAATTGGAAATTGCGTCTGAGAAGGCTGAATTTATAGTTGGTCATAATGTACTACGGCATGATGCGCCAATTCTTAAGCAGTATTTTTCTATTGATTTCCCGAACATCAAGGCTTTAGATACCTTGATGCTTTCTTCTCTACTATTTCCGCGCAAACCGTATCACAAACTTCGTAAAGAATACCTGCATAATGAAGACGAACCTTCAGATCCGTTGAAAGATGCAGAACTTTGCAAGAATCTTTTGGAAGACTGCATCAAGAAATGGGAAGAATATCCTTGGCAACTCCGTTATTTGTTATTTCAGTTTTTAAAGAATGAACCAGGATTTGCCCCATTCTTCAATATTGTGGAATCGCCTGAACAGGGCAATTTGCGATCCAAATTACCGGAGATTCAGAAATGGTTTAGAAACCAGTACGAAAAATTGATTTGCCTTCATCAAGATTTTGAAAACGAGTGGGCAGCTTATCGTGCTGAATGGTGTTTTCTTCTGACATTATTTCATGAAGAAGGACCAAGTGATTACGTGCCATATTGGGTCCGATACCAATATCCACATCTCGAAAACATTTTGCGCCGTCGGCGCTTAATCCCTTGTGACAACCCGAAATGTCCTTATTGTTCCGAAAATTTAAATGCAACTAAACAGTTGACAAAATGGTTTGGATTTCCGGCATTTCGTTCGTTCAGTGCGGAGGAAAAGATACCTTTGCAGCAGCAGGTGGTGGAATCGGCTATACGTGGAGAATCCTTGCTGGCAGTTTTCCCTACTGGTGGTGGAAAATCTATGACTTTCCAGTTGCCAGCACTAATTGCGGGTAGCCAGGTTGGCGCCTTGACAGTTGTCATTTCCCCTATCGTGGCTTTGATGAAGGATCAGGTGGATGTGCTAGAAAAACGCCGACAAATAGGTGATGCCGCCTTTATCAATTCCATGCTTTCCCCTGCAGAGAGAAAGGATGTCATTGAAAAAATTCGTAACGGAGAAAAGAACATCCTATACATTTCTCCTGAGTCGCTTCGTTCAAATACAACATTTGATTTGCTAAAACAGCGGCGTGTAGAACGCATTGTTGTAGACGAAGCCCACTGTTTTAGTGGTTGGGGACACGACTTTAGAGTCGATTATCTTTATTTGGCTGATTTCTTAAAGGACCTGCAAAAAGAAAAAAATCTGGAAACTCCTATTCCGATTAGTTGCTTTACGGCGACAGCAAAGAAATCAGTAGTAGATGATATCTGCGGTTATTTCAAGGAGCGTCTAAATCTAGAGTTGGTGCGATTTATCAGTCCTGCTAAGCGTACAAACTTGACGTATAAGGTTGTTGAATCTTCAGAATCTCCAAATGAACGTCGTAAGCAACTGGTGAATGTTCTTCGCGATTACGCCGGTCCTAAAATCATCTATGCATCCAAAGTGAAAACCACGGAATCCTTGGCCGAAGAGCTATATAACCGAGGCTTTGCTAGCGCCTGCTATAATGGAAAGATGGAATCGGAAAAGAAGATGACTATCCAAGACCAATTCCAAAATGGCGAAATCGATACAATGGTGGCTACCACCGCATTCGGGATGGGCGTCGATAAGGACAATGTGGAACTGGTCGCCCACTACGAGATTTCAAGTACGCTAGAAAACTACGTGCAAGAAGCAGGTCGTGCCGGGCGAGATCCTAAATTGCAGGCTAATTGTGTAGCGCTTTTCAATCCCAAAGATCTCAATACCAATTTTCAAATATTGCAACAGTCGAAACTTTCTGCTCAAGAAATTGGATCGGTATGGCGTGTACTGAAAAAAGTCGCAGGTAATCAGAATCGTCTAATTATGTCTGCGCTTGAAATTGCAGATCAATGTGGATGGACCGAAAAGGAATCCGACGCTAACACGAATGCAACGAAGGTTAAACTAGCCATTCTTGTATTGGAAGAACAAGGATTCTTGAAACGGAAGCGTAACAGAACGCAAATGTATGGCTCGTCTATTTCAGTAGAATCCGCAGAAGAAGCTCGCGAAAGAATCGGCTCGGATAAAATTGAAATTCAAAATTCAGTAGAAAATATTGCATACCGTATTATTCATCATATCATTAGTAAGCGATGGACGCGTTCTCCAGAATGTGCTCTTGACGAACTTGTTGTCAACTTGGGATTGAAAAGAGAACAGGCGAACGATGGTTTGCGTTTGCTTCGCGCTCTGCACCTTTTAGATGAAGAAGATGACTGGAGCGCAAGATTACAGAGGAAAGGGAACGATACACCGAAATCCCTTTTGAACGCGGCAGCAAGTCTGCAACAGGAATTATTAAACGCTTGCGAAAGCAAGGGGGTTAATGAGCGTTTTGTATTGGATATGACAAAGCTCAATTCCCAATTAAACCAAAGGGAAGATGCTGTTGGTGCATCTACTTCAAGGAGAAATCTGTATATCTTCCGTGGAATTTTGCGTTATTGGGCTCATGAAAGTGTTGCAGAAATCCATTTGGTAGAAGCTGGACATCAAGTTTATCAGATTGAATTCCTTGTATCGCCAGAATCAATCAAAGAAAATCTCAAGAAACAATGGCAAATCTTTGAGAAAGTGATTGAAGTCTTGACGGAAATGCAGAAAGAGCAGGCTCACCGAACAGGGAATGTCGTTTGGTTCTCTCTAAATAAGTTGATGGGAAGAATGTATGGCGAAAAGGGTGTTGCTCGTGTAGAGATGCAGAAACAGCTGGAATATGCCCTTCTCTTTTTGCATCTGATTGGTTCCATTACATTGGATCATGGCTTAGTGGTGTTTTATACAGGTCTTGTCATGGAATTGAATCCGGAGGCAAAGCAGCGCAATTTTACACCTAAGGATTTTGAAATGCTTGATGCTCATTACAAGCACAAAGCGGAGGCTATTCACATTGTTGGTGAATATGCTAAGATGATGCTTGCTGATGAGCGTATGGCACAACAATTGTTGGATGATTATTTTGTGATGGACATTGCGGATTTCCGTTTGAAGTATATGCAAGGAGTTGCGCAGACTGAATCTGTGTCAGATGAACTGAAACGGGAAATTGAAAGTGTCAACGATGAACAGCGAAAGGTTATAAGGAGCCGTAAGAAACATATTCTTGTGGGGGCGGGCCCAGGATCAGGAAAGACCCATTTGCTAGTTCATAAGGTTGCTTCGCTTTTGTGGATAGAAGAAGCCAAACCTGATTCAATTTTGTGTTTGACATACACTCGAGCGGCATGTCGAGAACTTAAGAAACGTCTATTTGATTTGGCAGGACCATTATCTGCTAAGGTGACTATTACAACGTTCCATTCCTTGGCGTTCTCGATTCTTGGAGTACAAGGAAATAAGAAGGCGCTCGAAAATGGCGACGAGGTTGTTTCTAAGGCTGCAGAACTTTTGGAATCGGGCGAAGAAGTGGGTGTCGGTGCTCCGGGGGTAATCCTTGTTGATGAATTCCAGGATTTATCTGCTGGAGAATACCGCCTACTACGTGCGCTCTACGATTTAGGTCAAAAGGAGCCTCGCGTTATTGTTGTTGGCGACGATGATCAGAGCATTTTTGCGTTCCGTGGCAGTTCTTCAGAGTTTTTCCAAAAATTTGCAGATGAGTTCCCGAATACAGAAAGGTTCTATTTGACGACGAACTACCGTTCTGTTGCAGGGCTTGTCAGGGCTAATGCGAAACTACTTGATTTGATGTCGGAACGCGTAAAGGATGGCTCTCAACAGTTCGCGCTCAAGCAGGATAGGGGAGAGTTAGCTTTTTATGATGAAGCGGATAAGGCAACAGCGGCGTTTGCTGCTGCAGAAATGCTTGCCAATAGATTTGCATCGGAACCGACAGAGTCCTATTGTATTTTAACCCGAGACAATGCAGAAGCATTCTTGGCTGCTGCAAAATTGGAAGAAAATCAGATTCCCTATCGGTTGTTGAAGGGGCGGGATAAAGATAAGTGTCCCATCGAAAAGACCCGCGAAGTGCTGGGGTTCTGTGAATTGCTTCAAGGTGATCCTCGTGTGGGCAAGTTCCCTTGGAGTGCAAAGGAGTTTAGGCAACTTGCCGAGCAGTATAAGAAAAATCATCAGTCGGAGAGTTCTTTTGAGCTTTTAGATTCTTTATTAGATGATTTTGTTGAAACAGAAACCGCTTGTGGCGATGATGAAATTACTTTAGGGGATTTTAACCAGTATTTGAGCGAAGTCTCTTACAGTGATTTTGCAATGAAGAATATGGGCGCAGTCTCTATAGGAACTATGCATAGCGCAAAGGGCCTAGAATGGGACAATGTGATACTTGCGTTGGGATCGTGGGCATTGAAAGATGCAGATTCAAAAAAGGCGCAAGAAAATTATCGATTACTCTATGTTGCTGCGACTCGAGCCAAGAAAACTCTCACAGTTATAGGTGACGCGAAGATGCTCTCGTCGGATTGGTTGAATCAATTCAAGAGACAAGGAAAGGTTAAGAGAGTAAAGATTCCGACCGTCTTGCATATTGAAACGGGACTTGGCGATATGTTTTTGGGACAATATCTAAAGAAGAATGATGACAAAGATGTGTATGTAGAAAAATTGCAGAAGTCGCTCGCAAGTGAACCTTTAGGAACATCTTTGACTGTTGAAAAACATGAGAAGTTCGGAAATTATTGCATAAAGCAGGGACCTCAGTATTGGGCCTGGTTTGCAAAAGATTTTGCTGGCGGCTTGGTGAAAAGCCTTTCTAAAAATGTTTTGGTTCCTCAAAGTGCGTCATTATCTCAAGTCGTTCGTTGGACGTCTGAAGAAGGTCAAGAAACCTGGGTGCCACTGTTTAGGATAGAATTCAAAAGGTCTTAAATATTTTCCCGTATTAGTATAGCCCGACTCGGCGAGCCGGAAACCGCCCTATGTAAAATTTCCTTTAGCACCTTGCCAACTTTCTGGATATTAGGTACATTAATGCCCGACGCGTTTCTCCGTCTAAATGGAGAAATGCGTCTTTTTTTATTCTGAGATTACGGAATTAAAAGACGCCTCTAACATCAACCGGTCAAAATTTTTGACCACTTGGAGGCTGTATGGCAAAGTCCGAAGACCTTATAAGGAACTTGATTTCTCTTCCTCATGAATACGAGTGGCTGGACATTAAAGGCAACTGGTTCTCGAAAGAAGAAATCGGCGAGTATATTTCCGCCATCTCCAATGGGGCGGCCCTGTGTGGTCGTGAATACGGCTACGTCGTCTGGGGTGTGGATGATGTTTCGCATGAAATCACCGGTACGACCGTAAATTTTGACAAAGACATTGATCGCGAGCCTTACAAACACTATCTGGCACGCAATTTGAAACCGAGTGTCGCGTTTGAAGTCGAGGAAGTGCAGGTTGATGGCAAGCGTGTTGTTCTGTTGACGGTCCCTGCAGCCAAATCCGTCCCGACAAAATTCTTGTCCCAGGCTTTTATCCGGATTGGCTCTAGCAAAGAGAAGTTGTCGAAGTTCCCAGAATGGGAGATTCGTCTTCTGAATGTCCTTTCTAACGGCATTCCGACTATTGTCAATGCGGCGGCCCCTGATTATGCGCAGGAACTGACATTCGAAAAACTGTTCATGTATTACGGGGCAAAGGGAATCGAACTCCGAAAGGATACATTCAAAAAATCTCTCAAGCTTTTGACTGCTGATGGCCGCTATAACATTATGGCGTTGCTACTTTCAGATGTCAACGATATTCCGATTCGCGTCTCTGTTTTCAGCGGACGAAGCAAGGCCGACACCCTGTTTTCGGTTAAGGAATACGGTAACTCCTGCATTCTGTACGCAATGGACAAAATTTTGGAATACGGGGACGCTATCAACATAATCCAGGCGGACGAACGCGGTCGCATTTCCGAGCGCAAGGATGTTCCGCTTTTTGATTACGAGGCTTTCCACGAAGCCATTCTGAACGCTTTCATTCACAATAAATGGTTGGGTTTGAATGCCCCCATGATAAGCGTTTTTACGGATAGGATAGAGATTGTTTCACATGGCGGACTTGGACTTGAACAGGATATGGAAGGCTTTTTCAAAGGGATAAGCATCCCGGTCAACGAGGTTCTAGCATCTTTATTCCTTCAACTTAGGCTGAGTGAACGATCGGGACGCGGGGTGCCCAAAATCGTCGGGGCGTATGGCAGAGAATCCATCCGTATCGAAAGGAATTTTATCGTGGTGACGATACCCTTTAACAGAATTAATGTGACGCCTTTTGAACTGAACGAGGGAAAGGATGCAGAAAAGGCGACTATAAAGGCGACTATAAAGGCGACTTTAGGGGCGACTACAAAATTATCAAAGAATCAAATTGACATTTTAATGAAAATAGCTGAAAATCCCATGATTACGCTCATGGAACTTTCTGAATCATTGGGGTTGCATCGGACGTCAATTGCTGAGAACACTTCAAAACTGCAGCAAATGGGGATTTTGAAGCGTATCGCTGGTAAAAAGAATGGCTACTGGGAAATTATAACTCAGCAGGGTTCCGCAGAGGATAATGCCTAAGAACTAGTGGAGTTGAATTACTTTATCACATGACGAATTTATGCAAATATTTGCATAAATGCATTGACAAGCAATAGAGTTTTTCTATATTTGCCTATCGAAGAAATAGGTTGGGCGCCCCGTGGCGGCCTACTATCTATATTTGAAACGTATTTAACAAGAGGCTAAAAATGGCTAAGACCGAAACTTTATGTGTCCAGGGCGGCTGGCAGCCGAAAAACGGCGAACCGCGCGTCCTCCCCATCTACCAGAGCACCACTTTCAAGTATGAATCCAGCAACGCCATGGCCGACCTGTTCGACCTGAAGGCTAGCGGCTACTTCTACACCCGTCTGCAGAACCCGACGAACGACGCCGTGGCATCCAAGATCGCCGCTCTCGAAGGCGGTGTGGCTGCGATGCTCACGAGTTCCGGTCAGGCTGCCAACTTCTACGCGGTGTTCAACATCTGCGAAGCGGGCGACCACTTCATTAGCACGAGCGCCATCTACGGCGGTACGAGCAACCTCTTCAGCGTCACCATGAAGAAGCTCGGCATCGAATGCACGTTCGTTGACCAGGATGCCAGTGACGAAGAAATCGAGAAGGCTTTCCGCCCGAACACCAAGTGCTTCTTCGGCGAAACGGTTGCGAACCCGGCCGGCAAGGTGCTCGACCTCAAGCGTTTTGCTGACCTTGCTCACAAGCACGGCGTGCCGATGATCGTGGACAACACGTTCCCGACTCCGATTCTCTGCCGCCCGATTGAATTCGGCGTGGATATCGTGACGCACTCCACCACCAAGTACATGGATGGCCATGCTACTGCCGTGGGCGGCTGCATTGTGGATAGCGGCAACTTCGACTGGGAAGCAAACCACGACCGTTTCAAGGGTCTCACCGAACCGGATCCGAGCTACCACGGTCTTGCTTACACGAAGGCTTTCGGCAAGGGTGCTTTCATTACGAAGGCTACCGCCCAGCTCATGCGCGACTTCGGTTCCATCCAGTCTCCGCAGAATGCGTTCCTCCTGAACCTTGGCCTCGAAACCTTGCACCTCCGCATGCCGCGTCACTGCGAAAACGCTCTCGCCTGCGCCAAGTTCCTCAAGAACCACCCGAAGGTGGCCTGGGTGAACTACGCCGGCCTCGAAGGCGACAAGTACTACGAACTCGCCCAGAAGCAGTTCAATGGCGGCCTCCCGTGCGGCGTTCTTACGTTCGGTATCAAGGGCGGTCGTGAAAAGAGCATCCAGTTCATGGATAGCCTCAAGATGATCTGCATCGTGACCCACGTGGCCGACGCCCGCAGTTGCGTGCTGCATCCGGCAAGCCACACGCACCGTCAGCTCACCGACGAACAGCTCATTGAAGCCGGTGTCGCTCCGGACCTGATCCGTTTCAGCGTGGGTATCGAGAACGTCGAAGACATCATTGCGGACCTCACGCAGGCTCTCGACAAGGTGTAATTGACGCGACACAATTAAAAAAGGCGACCGCAAGGTCGCTTTTTTGTTTTGCGCTGTTCGCTGACAACTCTATTTCAGTCCGTTGTTCTTGTAGTAGGGAACGTCGGCGAGGACTTCGCGCACCCACCCGCTCTTGAGCGGGCTCTTGCGCCATTCGGTGCCTACGCCCTGCAGGTCGCGTTCCGGGTAGAACATGGCGACGGCATCTTCCGTGTTTTGCGTGGAATCCTGTGCCGCGTGGAGCCTTTTCGCCCCGACGTATATCTGCGCGAGCCCGTCGCCGGAATCTAGCGCGAGGAGCCCTTTGCGGCGGTTCGCGCTTTCGTAGTTGAAGTCGAAGTTCGAAATATGCCGCATGAGCGACATGAGCACGGCGGGGTCCACCTTTTCGCGAATGGCTGCCTCCATCGCGGGCAGGGCGCAGAGCTGCTCGTTATTCCATGGTGTTCCTTTGTATGTAACCATGAGCATGTGGCTTTGGTCGTGGCTTTCCATGCTGGTTTCGTAGCGCGGGCCCAGACGCTTGCGTACGCCCTTCAAGATATTTATGGTGCGGTTCCTGAACTGCTTGTAGCCATCGAACGATAGTATGAGCGTGTCGCCCAGTTGCACGAGGCGTGCCGTGGTGGGGCGCTTTACCACGTCCCTGTATACGGCGACGAGGGCGGGCGTCATGTAGGCGAGTTCGGGCCTCGCTTCGTCGAGGTTGCATGCCGTGTCGATGGTTATTGCGCCCTGGTCGCGCATGCCGACAATTATTCCGCGCGAGTAGTCCGTGAAGATGGATTCGGAATCTATCGCGGGCGTTTCGGTGGAGGGCTGGAACAGGAATGCCATCGCGATGAGCGCTATGGCGAGCGGCGGCACGGCTATGGCGATGCGCACCTTCTTGCTGCGCCAAAGCACGTGGAACATGCGCATCCCTTTTTGCGTACGCAAAAAGAGCAGTACGATACAGGCGGCTATGATAAGCCAGATGGTTATGAGCATTGCGAATACCACATGTGTAATATAAATTCTATTTTTGCTCCCATGATGGATTCTCTGAAAAATGTAGTCGTAATTGGTGACCGTGTTCTAATCAAGCCCCTCGAGGCGTCGAACCGCACGGGTAGCGGGCTTTACCTGCCGCCCAGCGTCAAGGACCACGATGCGGTACATGCGGGCCTCGTGATGCGTGTGGGTCCGGGCTATCCTGTTCCCGTGGCACGTGATCCGGATTCCATCTTTACCGGCGAGAACAACGAACAGGTAAACTACGTGCCGCTCCAGGTACACGAGGGCGACGAGGCGCTGTACCTGCACGCAAGCGGCACCGAGATAGAGATAAACGGCGAAAAGTACGTCATTGTGGGGCAGAACGCCATTCTGCTCGTGCTCAGGAACGAGATTCCCGACAGCATCGACAATTTATAGCGTTTATACGCCCTTGCTCGAGAGTAGCGCGTGGGCTTCCTTGATCTTGTTGATGATGCCCGTGGTGGTATCGAAGATGTCTTTGATCTGGTTCAGGATTTCGTCGAACAACTTCTGGTTGCAGAACAGTTCGTTCCTGCGCTTTTTCAGGTCGCGGTACACGTCGCGCAGACGGAGCAGGTTCTTTGTTTCCTTTTCCATCGTTTCGTTCAGTTCCTTGCGGATTTCTTCGATTTCGGCCTTTTTCTGCGCGATGATGTCGGGGTCGTTTTCCTTGAGAATGTAGGTCGGGAGCGACGCGTAGTCTTCGAACTTGCCGCCCTTGAAGGTCACGTTGTTGTTGCCCCTGATGGCGTTGGTGCGTAACCCCACGCCCTTGACCGTAGAATCGATGGCGATGCTGCAGTTCGTGGTTCCGTGGAAGTTGCAACGCACGCGGGTCTCGACCTTGCGGAGTTCGTTATACGGGTTGAAATCTTCGTCGGTTTCAATGTAGCGTACGGGCACGTACAGCGGGGTAGATTCGCCGGCAATGGTTATTTTGTACGAAACGCAGGTTTCGCCCGCAAATTCGCGGGTATCGTACGTGTTGTTGCTGGTAAAGAGGTTCCTGTTGATGCGGTGCAGCAGGTTGTCGGTATCGTATCGTTCGCCGAGAATTTCGGGAATGTCCTTCAGGAGGATTTCAACCGCGATGTTCTTGAAGCCTTCCATGACGACGCTGTTCGTGATGGATCTGCCCCAGATGTTTGTGCCGAGGAAGAACGTGTCCATGAGGCTTGTCTCGGTGCGCTCGTTGAAGAACGCGGATGCCTTCGCGATTTTGCTCAGCACGAGCCATTTCTTTACGGAAACGTACACGTTGTTCTTGTCGCAGAGTTCGGCGAGCTTGCCTATCATGGTAAGCGAATCCTGCGAGAAGACGATTTTCTGGATATCGTCGTCCCACTGGGTGTATTCTTCTTTCGAGATGGTGAGGGACTGGTCGATGTTTGTCTCGGTCACGTCGTTCTGCGCGGTAAGGAGGGCGCACAGGCTCTGCGGAGAAATGCTGTCGGGGAGCGATACGGTAAGTGCTAGTTTGTCTATAATGTCGCCGCGGGTGAGCGCCACTTCGGGGCGTATGTCGCCCGAGACGATGAAGGGAATGCCGTCACGGTCCTGGAGCGCAATCTGCACCCAGTTCTTCATGTTGATGTTGCTCGGGTCGTAACTCTGGAACACGATGATGTCGTATTCGTTGAACTTGGAGGGGACCTCCTGCTGGCGGCGGCCCACCTTGAGCGCCTTCGCGTTCTTGAATGCGCCGATGAGCCTGTCGAGCACGAGCGCTTTGCCCGATCCGGAGCGGCCGTAAATGTAGAACGGCTCGCCGATAATCATCGTGAGGAATGCGAGCTGGATGCAGTATTCGCGTTCGGGAATACCTACAGAGAGTTGTTCCATCAGTTCGGTGATGCGCTGTTTCAGGTTCATCTTTTATCCTTTTTTCGCGATAGGTCTGTTCAAATAATATAAAAATAAGGTTTCGGCATCCGTCAGCGCCGGCTTGCGATTGCCTGCCGGACCCCGTTTATCGCCGTATCGGAGAGACTTACCTGCTGGTAGGCGACGAATACGCTTCTGTGGACCCGTAGTTCGCAGGGGAGGCGGGCGAGGTCTTTTTCGGTGGTGACGAGCGGACCGCCCTGTTCCAGAAGCTTGCGGAAAGTTTGTTCGAAATGCCGGTCGTGGTCGGGCCGCGCGATGAACTTCGCGGGGAAAATCCCGAAGGCATTGAGGTCGCTGGCGAATCGCGCGCTGTCGCCGATGCCGCAGATGGCGACGGGGTTTACGGGGCAGGGTTGGCCTGCCGCGTTTGTGACCTGGACGATGCGGAATTCGATGTCGGAAGGCCCGAGGACAAGCGCGGGTGCATCGTGGTCCTGCATAAGGCTGCGGTTATAGCCCGCGGGCACGAGGTCTGCAATCCGTTGTGGTGTGTCGTCGCGGTCGAGGCGGATGGTCGTTGCGCCTGCGAGTCGCGTGTCCTCGAATCCGTCGTCGCATATTATGTAGTCGAAGTCGCCGTCGAGTTCGTGCGCGGTGTGGTAGCGGTTGGGGGTCGCGATTACGCGCACCTGCGGTTTGCCCGCGAATTTTTGCCGCAGCATTTCCGCCTCGTCCGCCGCCTTACTGTGGCACAGGATGGCGATTCGGGGCGCGGCGTCTTTATTTCCCGTGGCGCTGTCATTGCCAGCGGCATCCGGGCTGCTGGCATCAGTTGCCGCGCACCGCGCGTTTTCCAGAATGAACTGCGCGAGCCACGCGGTGAAGGGAGTCTTGCCCGCACCGCCTATCCTGAAACTTCCGATTACAAACAAACTAGCATGTACGAGAGGCTTGCCCGGTCGCAGGCAAGTTCGATGATGCAATCTGTATGCTGCATAGTAGCAGGCGGCGGCGACAAGGAGAAGGAGCCGGAATAACATATATCGGCTTTCGCCTCAGAATGACGTTCTAGTCTAAACAGTTTCTCTTCTGCTGCAGGAACAAGTCCGCAAGCACGAGCGCGGCCATGCTCTCGACAATCACGGGGGCGCGGACGGCGACGCAAGGGTCGTGCCGGCCCTTGGCGGCGAGTTCGCCGTTTTCGCCATTCCTGCCGGCGGTTTTCTGCGCCTGCGAAATCGTCGCCGTCGGCTTGAACGCGAGCCTGCATAGAATGTCTTCGCCGTTGCTTATCCCGCCGACACATCCGCCCGCGTTGTTGGTACGCGTGCGGAACCTGCCCGCTTCGGCGTAAATCTCGTCGTTGTGCTCGCTCCCGCGCATGCGCGTCGCGGCAAAGCCTGCACCCATCTCGAACCCCTTGCAGGCCGGGATGCTGAGCATCGCCTGCGCGAGCAGGGCGTCGAGCCGCTCGAAGACCGGCTCGCCGAGTGCGGCGGGCGCGTTCTTCACCAGCAGGCGCACTGTGCCGCCGATGCTGTCGCCGTCTTTTTTCGCGTCGAGCACTTCCGCTTCCATTTTCGCGCTCGCCTCGGGCACGGGGCAGCGCACCGGCGAAGCTTCGATGGCCTCGTGCGTGAGGGTATCCATGTCGAATGCCGGGCAGTCCACCTTCCCGATGGAATCCACCCATGCCAAAAATTCCGTGCCTGCAACCTGCTTCAATAGCTTCATGGCCACGGCACCCGCGCAAACGCGGCCGATGGTCTCGCGTGCGGAACTGCGTCCGCCGCCACGGTAGTCGCGGAACCCGTACTTCAGGTCGTAGCACAGGTCGGCATGCCCCGGCCTGTACCATTTTTCAATGTCGGCGTAGTCATGGCTGTGCTGGTCCTCGTTGAACACCACGAAGGAGATGGGTGTGCCGGTGGTCTTGCCTTCGAAGACCCCGCTCAGTATCTTCACCTTGTCCTTCTCGTCGCGGGCGGTGGTCATTTTGCCCTGCCCGGGGCGCCTGCGGTCCAAGAAAGCCTGGATATCGGCTTCGCAAAGGGGGAGTCCGGCGGGGCAACCGTCCAGAACCGCGCCTACGGCGGGTCCGTGCGATTCACCCCACGTGGTAACAGAGAATATTTTGCCAAATGTGCTAGCCATGCCACAAAATATAGATAATGACGCATAAAAGGCCGAAAAAAACTGCAAAACCGTGATTATAAGCCAAAAAGTTTATTATCTTTTACATAGGTTTTAGGAGATTTCCTAGTGTCGAAGTTTGGAAACATATTGCTGTTGCTGGTCGCTATGCTTTCTATGGAAGTGTTCGCCCAGCGCAATAACGAGTTGGAATTCGCAGGAATTCCATTCGGTGCTTCCCGCGAGACTGTCATAGAAGAAGTCATGAAGATGGGCTACGAGCCCTACGGCCAGATGGGTGCTGGCGAACGTGTCGTTCTTCCCATGTTCAGGTTCGGGGAACTGCCGGTTCAGGTGTCCTTTATTTTTAACGGTAGCGACAAGTTCTACGCCTTCGAGATCCGCACCGGCAAAGTGGAGGAATCGCGCAGGTTCAAGGCTCTCGAGGCCGCGGAATACATGTCCGAACAGTTTACGCTCAAGTACGGCAAGCCTGCGGGCGTTCCCTCGCTCGACGAGAACAACCTTGTCGAGGGCCGCAACAACTTCCAGGAATGGTATGGCGTCAAGCTTTTGAACGCGTTTACCGCCGTCATCAAGAAGGGCGGCAAGTACTTTGTGCTGGGCTACGTGGAACACCGCACGCTCATGAAAGAAACCACGGGCCAGAAAAAGTCCAAGGACAAGACTCCCGCTGCTCCGGTATTCTAGGCCGGACCTCCACCCTAAGTCTAAGTCGCATAATGAGTTACGAACCCCGGATTGTTTCGGGGCTTTCTGTTTTTTACATATAAAGTATTGTTTGCGGGTTTATATTGCGTGCGTGCCTGTATTGTATTCGGGCCTACTTGGCGGCCTTGTTGCAGGCGGGGCAGAGCCCGAACAGGTAGAGCTGCGCCGAACTCAGGGCGCCCCCTCTGGGGAGCATCTTCTCGCAGCCTTCGGGAGTAGCCTCGATATCGCACACGGAACCGCAACGGACGCACTTGAAGTGGGTGTGCGGGACGGTCATGCCGTCGAACCTCTGGTAGCCTTCCCCGAAGTCGAGGGAGAGCGCGAGGCCCTTCTGGGCAAAGAGCTCGAGCGTGTTGTATACGGTAGTGCGGGAAAGTCCCGGGTTGTCGCGCAGCAGGGCGCGGTAGATGGTATCTGCGGAGGGGTGGCTGTGGACGCTTTTCAGGTAGTCGAGCACCAGCACGCGCTGTGCCGACGGACGAATCCCGTGTTCCTGCAGAAGCGTCGCGGAAGTCATCGGTCCTCCCTAGACCTTGAAGTCGTCGAGGGCCTCGTTCGGGCCCATGAGGAACAGCACGTCGTTCTCCTTGAGCACGTAGTCAGCGAGGTTGCCTATCTTGGGCGTAGTTTCGAGCGGATCGCGGATGGCGATGACCTGGATGCCGTACTTGTGCGTGAGCGAGAGGTCCTTGAGGGTCTTGCCCTGGAATTTCTCGGGGCACACGACCTCCACGATGCTGAAGCCTTCCATGAACGGCAAGAAGTCGAGCATGTTGGGGCGGTTCAGGCGTTCGGCTAGCGCGATGGCGGAGTCCCTTTCCGGGTGGAAGATGTCCGAGACGCCGAGTTTTTCGAGGATGCTCGAGTGGGCGGCGCTACTGGATTTCGCGATGATGTGCTTCACGCCCAGTTCCTTGAGGTTCAGCACGGTAAGGAGGCTTGCTTCGAGGTTCTCGCCGATACACACGATCACGGAGTCCGCCTTCTGGAGCGGGATGCTCGCGAGTTGCTTCTTGCGGGTCGAGTCGGCGACCATCGCCTGCGACACGATGCTCGAGATATCCTGCACCTTCTCGGGGTGGTTGTCCACCACGAGGACGTCGTGCCCGAGGCTCGTCAGGTGACGGGCGAGGAATATCGCCGAGTTGCCGAGGCCGATAATGATGTACTGCTTAGATGCCATATGTTATAATGTAGTAAAGGACACGGAAGACGGCGGTTTTTTAGCCGACCATTATGTCTTCTTCGGCGAACCAGGTGGTGTTTTTCGCCATTCCGGCGACCGCCGAGATGAGGAACAGGGGGCCCATGCGCCCGATGAACATCACGCTGCATATTACCAGCTGGCCTATGGTCGAAAGTTCGCCCGTGAGGCCCATCGAAAGCCCGCAGGTACTGTAGGCGCTCACGACTTCGAACAGGACCTTCAGGAAGGGCACCCCGCCCTCGTCGTTGAAGCCCGTGCCCGCCGGGATTTCGGTAATGAGCAGGGTCATTGTCGCAAGCGCTATGACCACGATGGCCACCACGAAGATTCGCACGGCCTTGTCCACCGTGGTTTCGGGAATGGTGCGGCCCAATACCTGGGTCTTTTCGCGCCCGAGCAGGCGGTTGAACCCGAGAAGCCCGATAACCGCCGCCGTGGTGACCTTGATGCCGCCACCGCAGCTGCCGGGGTTAGCGCCGATGAACATGATGATGATAAAGAAGAACAGCGAACTTACGCAAAGGGCGGGAGTGTCTATCGTGTTGAGGCCGGCAGTACGGCTCGTGAAGGCCATGAACACCGTGGACTGGAGCTTGTCGAAGAAGCTGAGCCCGTCGAGCGTGTTACCCCATTCGGTAATCATGAAGGCGACAATGCTTGCCCCGATGATGGCGAACGTGCAGAACGTGGCGATGCGGGTGTGGAGCGATATCTTGCGGAACTTGCGTTGCTTGAAGTCGAAGGCGTACTGCAGTTCGGTGATGGCGAGGAACCCGAACCCGCCGGCGAGGGCGAGTATGCAGGTGGTGATGTTCATGACTGGGTTCAGCTGGAACTGCACCAGCGAATCGGGGAACAGCGTGAACCCGACGTTGCAGAACGAACTTACCGCCTGGAATAGCGAGCAGAATATGCGGTCGTGCAGTTGCATGTCGCTGAACTGCGTGAAATAGACGACCCCGCCGATGGCCTCCAGGATGAACGTGAAGGGAAGCACCGCCATGAGGATGCGCTTGGCATCGACGTTGCCTTCCTGCGTGAAGTCGGAAAGCAGTACGGACTGGTGGTTGAACGTCGGGTGCATGCCCGCGAGCAAGATGAGCACCGTAGATACAGTCATGATACCGAGGCCGCCCAGCTGCATGAGGATGACGAGCACCCAGTCGCCGAAATACGTGAAGGTGGAACTGATGTCGAGTACGGAAAGTCCCGTGACGCAGACTGCGGAAGTGGCCGTGAACAGCGCCTCGAGGAAGTCTATGGGCTGGTGCGTCGATACGGGCAGGCGCAAGAGGACTGCCCCGATGGTAATGAGCATCAGGTAGCCAAGCACAACGAGCATGATGGGGTTCACCTGCTTTTTGGGCTTGAAGACGTTCTCGGACGTCGTGTCGGCGAATGCTTGATACTTGGAACGAAGCATGGGAATAAAGATAGAATAATTGTTGATAGCACCGGTGTGCCGAAAAAAATATATATTATGGATAGGCGTCAAGCCTTGTTTTAAGGAGGTTCAAATGTTTTACAGGCATTGGAAAAAAATCCTGCTTTCGCTGACCGCGTTTTTCTGGGCCAGCTGCGAAAATACGACATCTGCCGAAGGCGACAACGGCACTCCTTTATCCAGTTCGGCTGTCGAGAATCCTAATTCTAGTTCTGCGACGGGATCCCTGGCCTCCAGTTCCGAGGGTGCTGCCCCCGAATCCAGTTCCGAGGAGGCGACCTCCAATTCGTCTGTCGACGCGCCCCCGGAGCCGTCTTCTTCTGCAGATGTTGCAATCTCCAGTGCCGAAGGAAAAAGTTCGAGCAGCACAGGCATAATTATCGCCCCGAAGTACGGTGTTCCCATGAGCTCCAGCAGCGAGGGCCTGGTTGCCGCCAAGTACGGCGTCGTGATGCCTTCGGCCACGTGTGAACGTACCGGCAAATCCAAGCTTGCCTGCGATGACGGTGTCACCTGCGAGGAGATGGTGAAAGAAACGATGGAGTCCGCTCCGTGCGACGGCGATATCTGTGCCAAGTACGGCGTCGTTGTCGTCAAGGATACCACTTACAAATGCGATGACGGCAAGGTTTACAACGTGGCCGAGTTCCGCTCCAAATACCAGATCTTGGATGGTGCCGTGGACCTGTACGGTTGCCCGAGCGACATCTGCGGGGATTTCCCCATAGAAGAAAACTTGCCGCTGTACGGCGTTTCAAATACGATTACGCGTCCCGATAATTAAAAAATGCAACTCGGGCTCAAAAAGAAACTTGCACTCGAGGCGTACCGCCTTTACCGTCACAACGAGATCAAGGCGCACCCGCTGACTTATTTCTTTTGGGAATGCACGCTGCGCTGCAACCTGCATTGCCAACACTGCGGTAGCGACTGCGTTGCCGATGCGATTCCCGACATGCCCCGCGAAGACTTTTTGCGGGTGCTGGACAGCATCGCCCCGCATATTGACCCCAGGAACTTTGCCGTGGTGATAACCGGCGGTGAACCGCTGATGCGTAGCGACCTCGAGGAATGCGCGCAAGAAATCAAGAAGCGCGGCTACGCTTGGGGCATGGTGACGAACGGGCTCGGCCTTACTCCCGAACGCTTTACCAAGCTCATGAACGCGGGATTGCGCTCGCTTACCATCAGCCTCGACGGGCTCGAGGCGAACCACAATTTGTTCCGCGGCAACCCGCACAGTTTTGAACGCGCCGTGCGCGCTATCCACATGGCGGCGAGCGCCGAAGGCCTCACCTTCGACGTGATGACCTGCGTGAACAAGAAGAACCTGAGCGAACTCCCGCAAGTACACAACCTGCTCGTGAACCTCGGCGTAAAGCGTTGGAGGGTCTCGAACGTGTTCCCGAAGGGGCGCGCGAAGGATAACCCGCTGTTCATGCTTAGTAACGACGAGTTCCGCCAGGTATTCGAGTTCATTCGCGAGGCGAAAAAGCAGGGCCAGATCAACGTGAACTACGACTGCGAAGGCTTTCTCGGGAGCTACGAGAAAGTAGTCCGCGACAACCCGTTCTTCTGCTGGGCGGGTGTGAATATTGCGTCGGTGCTGTGCGACGGGAGCATTTCGGCATGCCCGAGCCTGCGCGGCGACTACATCCAGGGCAACATCTACAAGGACGACCTGTGGGACGTGTGGCAGAACCGCTACCAGGTAATGCGCGACCGTCGCTGGGCAAGAATCGGCGAATGCAGAGATTGCAAGTATTGGCGCTACTGCGAAGGCTCGAGCCTTCATTTACGCGATGAGAAAACCAAGGAACTCGCTTACTGCCACGTGAAGCGCCTGGAAAACGCCGGCGTGTAGCGCGCCAGGTTTCTAAATTTGCACTGCTATGAAGAACTTGCGTGCTATTTTAATGCCGGTAGCGATTGTTCTCGGGATACTTTTCCCGCAGGCGCACGTGCTTTCGCCCATGATGCCGTTTTTGATTGGCTCGATGATGTTCTTGACCTTCGTGACGAAAATTCCCCCGCAGACTCACGGCTATACCTTCAAGATTGAAATTCGCGCGCTCGTGGTGAGCCTCCTGATTGTTGCCGCCCTCGCGGGAATCGTGAACTTTTTCGGCCTCCCGCGCGAAGTGCTGCTCGGTGGCGCCATCATAGCGCTCTGCCCGCCGGCAAATGCCGCCCCCGCGATGGCCAAGATGCTTGGCGGTTCGGCGTCACTCGCCCTCAAGATATTCTTGAGCGGAAACCTCATCGCGTGCTTCTCCATCCCGATTGTGTTCGGTTACCTTACCGGAACGGATGCCAGCTTATCTGAAATCGCGATGAAGATTTTCAATACCATCCAGCCCATCATCAGCATCCCTCTGGCTTTTGCGCTCGGGCTCCGCGCCTTTTACCCGGAACTTGCCGACCGCGCCGCGAAATTCCAAAAATACACGATGTTCATCTGGACCTTCTCGGTGTTCGTGATACTTGCGAAGGCGAGTTACGACATACGCGAGATGGGCTTCATGGAATTGTGGAATAGCGGCAAGCTCCCGATGATGGCGGGCGTGTCGCTTGTGCTTTGCATTTTGCTGTACGCCCTCGGGTGGTATGTTGAAAGGAACCGCCGTCCTATTGAAAGCGCGCAGAGCATGGGGCAGAAGAACACCACGCTTGTCATCTGGATTTCTACCCTGTATGCAGGCCCCGTGGTGGCGCTCGCGCCCACGTGCTATGTGGTGTGGCAGAACCTGGTGCTCAGTTATTTGAGTGCGCGCATCAAGCCGAAGGACTCTGCGGGCACGGAGCCTGCAAAGAAGGAATAGGGCCCTATGACCCCCGCAGAACTTATCAAACGCCTTCTTGAAAATCAGGACCTGAAGTACCGCGACTTTCACGCATCGCTGTTGCCGAACATTGACAAGAAATCGATTATCGGCGTGCGTGTCCCTGTGATGCGGAAAATTGCGAAGGAGTTCGCGGACTCGGGGAAATTGCCGGCGGCGAAAGGCGGCGCAAAATCCGTGCCGAAGGATATTGCGAACTTTTTGGACAAGCTCCCGCACAAGTATTTCGAAGAGAACCAGGTGCATCTCTTTGTGGTCGAACGCATCAAAGACCGCGAAGAATGCCTGCGTCGCATTGAGCAGTTTTTGCCCTGCATAGACAACTGGGCGGTTTGTGACGGCAAGTCCCCGAAGGCTTTGCTCAAGGATGAACCGCAGTTTTTGGCGAGCATCGAAAAATGGCTCCAGTCGCGCAAGCCTTACACGGTGCGCTTCGGCGTGAATATGCTCATGAACTTTTTCTTGGACAAGCGATTCGATCCGCGCTTTTTGAAGTGGGTCGCCGCGATAGACGAGAAGAAGTTTGATGATTCCGATACGGGATTCGCGGGCAGTTCCAAGCCGGCGAAGCAGGCGGCGATGCCTACCGACCGTTACTACGTGCAGATGGTTATTGCCTGGTACTTTGCGACCGCACTTGCCAAGCAGTGGAAAGATGCGTTTCCCTATATAAAGAACCGCAAACTTTCGCCCTGGATCCACGCGAAGACCATCCAGAAGGCGTGTGAAAGCTACCGCATAACCCCCGCGCAGAAGGAAACCCTGCGCAAGTTGAAGTAAGCGCCCGCGCATTTAAACGCCTGCGCATTTCTAAAAAAATTTGGGGCAGCCGCGGGGCCGTCCCAAATTGTGTGTTGAGGTGTAAGTCCTTATTTCTTTTTCTTGGTTTTCTTGGGAGGCACTTCGTTGATGAAGTCAATTACATCCTGGCCAATCTTGTCGTAAAGTTCGTCCCACTTGTCCGATACTTCGTCAATAAGCGAGAGATCGTCCATTGCGTATTTTTTGTCGACTTTTGGAGCGACGCGGAATACGTTTTCATCGCCGAGGTTTGCGCAAGCCTCATACCAGCCCGAAAGTCCCGTGCGTGCGACCCATTCGTCAAGAATGTACTTGCCCCAGCCGAGAGCGCTCTTGTCCTTGAAGGTGGTGTTCGGGTGGTCCATGCCGGTATTGAACGAAAGAATGCGGAGGTTGTCCTTGAATTCCTTATGCCTGACCAGGCCCGCTTCCAAGACCATGATGGGGTCGTTTGCCCACATGCCGCCGTCGCAGTATATTTCCTTGGTCTTAGGGCGTGTCACGGTGTCAAAGTACGTGGGTGCAGAGCAACTCGAAAGTACGGCAAACCACTGTTCTGCATCTCCGTCGCTGCGGTCCCACACCTTCTCGATGCTTTTTCCGTTCAGGAAGGTGGCTGGGATAAAGATGGGCTTCGGGAATTGGTACATGTGTTTTTTGAACTTTTCCTGGAGCAGCTTTTTCAGGTTGCTGTTGTCGTAACGGTAGTAGTTGCTGGTCAAAATCTTGCCGGCGGACACCCTCTTGAAAATCTTGGGCAAGTTCTCTTTGTAAAGGTCGTATAGCGCGTCTGCGCTCATCTCGTTGCAAAGCCCGGCTGCAGCGATAGAGCCGGTAGATGTCCCGGCAAAGGCGTCGACGACCTTGTGAATTGGCTTGTTTTTTCCGAGATCCTTTTCAAGACGGCGCAAAAACTGTAGGGGGCCAATGCCAAGTGCCCCGCCACCAGAAATACAAAGCCCAAGTTTCATTGCTCTACTCCTGTTGTAGATAACGTTGTCCAACTAATGACGTATAAAATAATTAGTTTGAACGAATTATGCAAATGAATCTTGGTAAAATAATTTCTACAATTTTCAACAACTGGATTATCATGAACGCTATACAGACCTCCTTTGGAGGTATGGCTGTATAGAGATAAGTAGAAAAAATGTAAATTATACAGGCAATGCGAATTATTCGGGTTTCAAAGGAATGCGAACGTGCGGGCGCGTTGTCGTGTTGCCGGAATACCGCGGACAGCACTTGGGTCAGGCAGTAGTTGCCGCAACGCTTGCGGCTGGGTGATGGCTATATCAGGAACTTCTGGAAGAATTTCGGCAATAGGATTGCGGTAAAGTAAACCTATTTTCCGTAGTTTTTGCAGGCGTCAACCACCTTGGTGGCGAACTTGCGCCAGCTGGGGTCCGTGAAGATGTAAAGCGGGGTGTCGCCTTTTTCAAAATCTTCTTTGTTGTCCGGTGCAACTTCTATCTTGCAAGTGATCGTGTTGTCTTCCACTTCCGAAAGTTTGCCCTCGATTCCTTCACAATCGTTTTTGAAATCTATCAGGGCTTCGGCGAGTTCACTTTCCGACATCCTGCTGAAATTGTCATTGCGCCAAGTTCTTGTGGCGATATTGCTGTCGAGAAAAACCGAGTAGGAACGGATTTTGGGGAGCTCGCCTAAGGAATCGCTTACAAGGCCTTGGCAACGGATGGATTCAGAAATGTTGACGAGGGAATAGTAAAGAATGCCGTTATCCAGGTGTATATCGGAATTTTCGCATTCGAGTGACAACCCCTTATCGGCGCACCAGAAATCGACCATGAACCACTTAGAAAGCGTGTTGCCTTGTAGGTAGGTTTCAATGAGGGCGTCTTCTTTAGATATGGGTTCCGGGTCGCTTTCGGGAGGGTTGAAATCAAGGGAATCAACTGGCAAGGGTTCTCCGCAGATATCTACAATCTGTTTCGCATATTTCTTCCAGTTAATATCAAAGTACTGCATGTTCCCCGGAGCGATTTCTGCATCCATTGGCGAAGGTAATGTGCAGGTGAATCGGAGCTGTTCATAGAGCGGTTCTTCTTCTACCAACGTGCCTCCGTCGAGGGCGCAGTCATTCTTGAATGCTTCCGGCGATACGGAATCGGGAATAGTGAAGTTCTTTGTCACGGCGGTGTCGGCAACATTTACAGAATACACGAACCATGTATTTTTCGTTTGGCAGTAAATGGATTCGAAGTTCGAGTGGTAGACACGTACCAGTTCGCCAAATTCAGTTTTGATTCCGGCGGGAAGGTCGTTGTGGCCGATGAAATACGAGCTGGAACTATCAGAGACCGATGGACTCGCTGTTAGCGTGTCGGTTTCCAGCCATTCGGCGATGACTTTTGCGGTAAGAGAATTCGCTTGTTCATCGGTGCCGCTAATCTTGGAATCTCCGCAGGCAGCAAAGAATGAGGCGGCCAAAATAGGTGCGGCGATAGCGAGTGTGGTTTTTGTGGGTTTCATGGTCTCCTCCTATACTTTGTCTGTCAACGGGAAAAGTTGCAGATTAAGTCGGTAAACTTGGTTGATCTTTTTGCAGCCGTTTGCAAGGGCAATGACGCGCTTGCGGCAGTTGTCGACCTCTTCGGAAATGCGCGTAAGTGTCGGTGCGTCTACGCCCAAGGTAACGCCCGAGATGTTCCTCTCGTTTACATCGATGGTGTCGATGGCTTCCTTGGCAAGGTCTGTCATTTCGCGGTTCATGGAACGCAGCGCGAGCGGTATGGCCTCGGTGGAACCGGTAATGGCCTTGTCGGTCTGGTGGTATATGTTTTCGTCGCTCTCTTCCAGGAATTTCGCCTTGGTGAGTAGCGCAAGCGAATCGCGGACCTGTTGCGCCGTGAACAGGTGCTTGATCCTCTTGGCGATTTCGTTCGGGAGTGCTCCCGGCATCAGGGGCGCAAGTTCGCGGACAATGGAATTCAATGCGGAATCGTAATACGCGAACATGTCGGCATCTATGACGCGGGCCTTCTGCTCCTTCGCTATGCGGGTGAGTTCCGCGAAGGCGGCCTTTTTCTTGTCGTCGTTTGTCGCGTTCCCGAATTCCACCATCTTCTCGAAGAATACAATCTCGTAGCCCGAGAGGCTCATGGCGCGTGCGACGCGCGGGACCCCGACGCGGCTTAGCGAGCTTTTCCCTTCGCAGACGAGTTTCAGGTAAGAAGGCGAGGCGAAGCCTGCCTCCTTCGAAAATTCGCGCCAGGTAAAGCCGGACTTTTTGCGGTCTTCGTAGAAGTCCAGCATGTATTGGCGGTAGTCCTGGTAATCGGTTATGGGTTTCATATCTTGCTTCCTCTCGACTCCAATATAAATCGAAAAAACGCAAAAGTCAATAGATGATGATACAAAAACTTTGAAATTTATGTAAAAATGCTAAAAAATGTGATTGTAGAAAAATTATTTCTCATGAATGAAACAAAAAGCCGCATATATGATACAGCCGCCGGACATCGTAAAAGTCTGGCGGCCATAGGGGGAGTGTGAATGCTTTTTAGTAGAACACTTTTACGAGTATTGTCCCGACGATGGTCGAGACGATGACGCTTGTAAGGCCAGGCCGCATAAAGCTGTGGTTCAGCAGGTACTTGCCGATGATGGTAGTGCCCGAACGGTCAAAGTTCACGGTCGCAATGTCCGAGGGGTAATTCGGAATAAAGAAGTAGCCGTAGACGCTCGGGAGTACGCCCAGAAGCACGGGGCCTTCGATGCCGAGGCTATAGGCAAGCGGGAGCATGGCAACCACTACGGCACCCTGCGAGTTGATGAGCACGCTCACTGCAAAGAAGGCGAACGCGATGGCCCATGGATAATGTTGCACGATGTCCTTAAGTCCGCCTTGCATCACGTCCATGTAGTTTGCGAAATAAGTGTCGGCAAGCCAGGCAATTCCGTAAATAGCGACGACGGCCACCATGCCGCTTTGCCATACGGCGCCAGACACGGCCTTCTTGGGGCTCGCCTTGCAGAAGATGATCATGAACGCTGCCGCCGAAATCATCACAATCTGGATAATGATATTCATGGCGAGCGGCTTTACCTGCGCTACCCCGTCGATAATCTTTCCTGTGGGGAACTTGGGACGGATGTCGTGGCCTGCAATCTGGAAAATAGAGAAGAGCACGATGACGGCCAGGGCGCCGAGGAAGATGAACACGGCGCGCTTCGCTTCCTTGGAAACTTCCTTGTCGAGCACGGAGGCGGTGCTTCCGTACATGTATTCCTTCATTTGCGGGTCCTTGAGACGCGCCTGGAAAGCGGGATCCTTGTCGAGGTCAAGCCCGCGCTTGTACGAGACGACGGCTGCGGCCATGAGCCCGCAGAGGCAAGCGGGAATCGTAATGGCGATGACCTGCAGGTTGTTTATTTCAAAACCGTTCGCGTTCGAAATAACCACGAACGACGCTACTGCGGCAGCGATGGGCGAGCAGGTGATGCCGACCTGCGATGCGATCGAGGCCACGCCGCAGGGGCGTTCCGGACGAATGCCCTTCTTGAGCGAGATGTCGCAGATAATCGGCATCAGGGTGTAAACCACGTGGCCGGTGCCCACGAGTACCGTGAGGAAGAACGTGCAGAGCGGAGCCAGGATGGTAATGTGGTTCGGGTGGCTGCGTAACAGCCTCTCCGCAATCTGGATAAGCCAATCCATGCCGCCCGACGCCTGCAATATGCCGGCGCAGGTTACCGCCGCGATGATGATGTAGATGACGTCGGTAGGGGGTTTGCCCGGCTGCAGGCCGAAACCGAGCACGAGGATGGCAAGGCCGATGCCCGAAATGGCGCCTAGTGCGAGACTTCCGTACCGTGAGCCCACGTAAAGGGCGAGGAGTACGATCAAAAGCTGGATAATCATGAGTGTCATGGAGGCCTCCCTTTATGCTCGTTTTTATAAAGATAAACAAAAAAAATGTAAATTGTGCAGACGATGCAGATTATCCGGGTCACAAAAGAATGTGAACGTGCGGGTGCGTACTACGTGCGCATCGCTACGATGATGCGCAAGCATCAGATACCGCTCGATGCCGAAGTCGACGAGAAGGATGGCGAAAATTGCCATTACATTTTGGCGCTGGACGATATCTACCCGGTGGCGACATGTCGCTGGTTCGGCGTTGATGGTGAATCTGCCGAAATCGGGCGAGTTGTCGTGCTTCCGGAATACCGCGGGCAGCATTTAGGCCGCTCCGTCGTGGCCGAAGCCGAAAAATGGATGCGCGAACAGGGCTTCAAGAAGGCTGTCATCTCCAGTCGTGTGGGCCTCGAGGGATTCTACGAAAAAATGGGCTACCGCTTCAACGAGAACGGTAAGGCCCATCATCACACGTTCCAGTGCGTGTATATGGAAAAAGAACTGTAGTTTTAGTGGATATTCATAATTATGCCGAGTTCTCAAAAATTTCGTGACCATGTAGTGGAGCAGTTCAAGGGCGAACTGCGCGTAACTACCCGCAAGATGATGGGCGAGTACATCCTTTACGCCGACGGAAAAATCTTCGGCGGGATTTACGATGACCGCCTGTTGGTGAAGCCCGTGCCCGCAGCTGTGGCGATGCTCCCGGGCGCGAAAAAGCAGTTGCCCTACGAGGGCGCGAAGCCCATGCTCCGCATCACCGCCGAGCAGATCGAAGACAGCGCTTTCCTCGTGCAACTCCTGGACGCCATGCTCCCGGAAGTCCCCACCCCGAAGAAGAAATAAACGCGTCGTTTCCCTGTCTCGTCATTGCGAGGAGCCGAAGGCGACGTGGCAATCCAGACCCCAATATGTCATCCCCGCGAAGGCGGGGATCTTCCCGACAAACGCACAGAATCAGCAGATAACCGGCGTTCCATTTTGCGCGGAATAATTTATCTTCATAAGTAAGGAGGAGATTGCCTAGTGCAACATTTGGGGGTTAGCTATGTTTTCGCCGAAACAGACATTGAGGGTTGTTCTGGTATGCGTGAGCATGCTGGTTTTCCCGGCGTGGGCGGGTTCCTCGAAAGCATATAGCGAAGATGAAAAGCCTACTATGCTGGAGGTGATTTTTGGCCTTGTCGACTGGGCGATCTCTTGCGACAAGGACGATGTGGAATGCCAACAGAGGAAGGCGGCCGACGAAAAACGGGCTGGCGAGGCGAGGGAGCGCAAAGTCAAGGAGAACAGGAAAAAGTGGAACGAGAAAAACCGGAGCTACAAGACGGGCTACTTGGGAATTGCGTTGACGGCGCCGTTCTTTGCCGAGCAGAAAGACGTAATTGGCGGCGCGGAACTTGTCTGGGCTTTTGTTTCCCGTTTTGGGGAACTCTTCATGACATTTGGCGGCGGTACCAATTTCTCGGTCGCATCTGTCGATGCGAATGTTTTTTACAGGCCTCCGATTGATATGAACGGCATCTGGAAAATTGCGCCCGAAATAGGTATGGGCGTGACATCGTATGAACCGCTCGATAGCGAAGATCATGTTGAATCCCTGTACCATTATTCAGTGGGTGTGCGCTACGAGCATACGTTGCAGGACCGGAAAAACATCATTGAAGACGAAGACGTGCTGATAAACGGCGTGAGCGTTGGCTGTGCCGTGTGGATGAACTATGCTGATTTTGCGGGCGTCAAGTGCGATGTCCGTTTTGGGCTGTATTTGTAAAAAGGGCAATTTTTGCAAATTTCTCGACCAAAAATGCGGTTAATTTGTTTTTTCGTGCGGATTTTAGTATTTTATTGTTCGTAAAAATTTTAGAGGTACTCACATGGATATTCAAGAACTTTCGGAAAAGGTGCGCCAGCAGAGCGCATTCTGCATGAACTTGCTGCGTGAAGTGGAAGGAACAGTTATTGGCCAGAAGGGTCTGGTCGAAAGCATTCTGACGGGCATTTTGGCCGACGGTCATGTGCTGCTGGAAGGCCTTCCGGGCCTTGCCAAGACGACTGCGGTGAAGGCTTTTGCCGATGCCGTTTCGCTCGATTTCAAGCGCATCCAGTTCACGCCCGACTTGCTCCCGGCCGACTTGTTGGGTACCACGATTTACAACTCGAAGGAATCTAAGTTCGAGACCCGTAAGGGCCCGCTCTTTACGAACCTCGTGCTCGCTGATGAAATTAACCGTGCTCCGTCGAAGGTGCAGAGTGCGCTCCTTGAAGCCATGCAGGAACGCCACATCACCATCGGTGACGAGACGTTCAAGCTCGACGAACCGTTCCTGGTGCTTGCCACGCAGAACCCGATTGAGCAGGAAGGTACGTATCCGCTGCCGGAAGCCCAGGTGGACCGTTTCCTCTTGAAGGTGAAGGTCAGCTACCCGAACAAGGCCGACGAAATGAAGATTCTCGACGCCGTCGCCGGTGCGGGCCTCCGTCAGCCGCAGGCTGTCGCCACGAAGGAAGACATTCTCGCCGCCCGCCAGCTGGTGAAGCAGGTGTACGTGGACGAACGCGTCCGCGAATACATCGTGAACCTCGTGCTCGCCACCCGCGATCCGGGTAGCATCAAGCGCAGCGACTTGGTCGGCTTCGTGGAAGTGGGTGCTTCTCCGCGTGCTTCTATCGGCTTGGCTCAGGCTGCCAAGGCACATGCGTTCATTCAGGGCCGCGCCTACGTGACTCCGGAAGACGTGAAGGCCGTCGCGATGGAAGTGCTCCGCCACCGCATTATCCTCAGCTACGAGGCCGAAGCGGAAGAAGTCTCCGCCGAAACCGTCGTGCAGAAGATTCTGGATTCTGTGGAAGTGCCGTAAGTCGCTAACAGACCATTTAAAATACCTCGGGTCGCGAAATGCGGCTCGGGGATTTTTTATTTCATTGTCAAGCACTTGCTTTTCAGCAAGGCTTTTTATATATTCATTCTTGGTGTGAGAAAACCCCGCTGACAGAGGCGTAGGCATCCACGGGCGGGCCCATTCCTTCTCGCAGTCGTAGGTCCGGTTCAGACGGATGTGGCGGCTCGACCGCCCCTGACCTTGGAAAGCCCATGCGGAATGCGCTGCGATACATATCCCGGTTCGGAAAGAGCCGGCTTTGAACAAACTCCATTAACAACATTACACTCCGTGTGCGAGTCTTCTCTCGTACACAAAACGCAAGCGCAAACGGCAAGGCTGTGATAGCCATTGCCTCGCCATGTTGCAAAAAAGGAATTGACATGTCCGAAAACAACAATTCGCCTGAATTTACCATCACCACCTCCCGCGAATACTGGGAGCAGAAGGTCTACGAGGAAATCAAGGAATCTACCTACATCAACCCGCTTTATGACGCCGGTTTCAAGGCTTTCCTTGGGGAAGAGAGGGCCTTGACGAGCTTCCTGAACGGGGTATTCCATCTCGGAGAGAAGAACCGGATCGAGGCCGTCACCCTCAAGAACGTTGAAGTGAACATCCTTTTCCCCGCCACCAAGACCTTCCGGCTCGACATCCGCGCTACCACCGTCGATGGCCGCTGCATTGATGTCGAAATGCAGAAGGCCAAGCCGGCACATTTTATCGAACGAGTCCTGTTGCAGCACAGCGCGTTCATGCTCCAGGGCAAGTACGAACTTGACAAGGACTACCTGGCGGATTTCCCGGAAAACCCTACCGACAAGGAACGCCTCGAACGCGAGGAGCGGCGTTATGAAATCCCGCCTACAATCGCCATCTGGGTTTGCGATTTCAAGGTCGAGGGGCAGGATGGCTATTTCGGCACTTGGACCATCCGCAACGAGAAGGGGTTGACGGTGACCGACAAGGTTAAGTATATTATGTACGATCTGACGCAGTTCGACAAGACTCTGGAACAGGTCAAGACGATTGAGGATCGCTGGCTCTACCTGTTGAAGCACGCCGGCAAGGCGGATTCCCTGCCCGATTTCGGGGACAAGGTCATTGCCTCTGCCATCAATCGCCTTTTGGTGAAGAACGCGTCGGAGAAACTTCTTAGGGAACAGGCGGCAAACATGGTCATGACGGAAGAAGAACTGGATTACCTTGCTTCGCTCAGGTATCGCGCGCGGACCGAAGGTCTCGCAGAAGGCCATGCTGAAGGACTCGCTGAAGGTCGTGCAGAGGGCCGTGCAGAGGGCCGTGCGGAAGGTCGTGCAGAGGGCCTTCTGGAAAGTAGCGAACAGACAGCGCTTGAAATGCTCGCCAATAACGAGCCTATTGAGAAAATCGTCAGGTATTCGCACCTCCCCGAAGAAAAGGTGCTTGAATTGCGCGATAAACGCCAAGACGGTTTTACATAAAATGTAAAACTCGCCGTGCGTATGGCCAAAAAGCACGAAAAAACGCAAAAAAACGCCCGTTTCTAAATTTTTTGAAACATTTTGCCGAAAATAATCTATTTTAAGCAAGACGGGACCCCGGAACAGGGCCCCGTGTCGTGGCGTGTGCCGCGGGTTTTTGTGTATGGATTGAAAACGGACTGAACGGTATGGGTACGATAACGACAGACAAGCGCGCATCATTCGCTAGCAAGCGGGGCGTTACCCTAGTTGAAGTTCTAGTGGTGGTCGCCATCATGGGCATCCTCTCCGGTATAGGGGTGGCTGGCTTGCAGAGTGCTGTCGCGAACAGCCGCATCAAGGACGCGGGCATCAACGTGACCGCCTTCATGCAGCGCGCGGCGAACGAGGCGACGCGGTTGAACTCGAAGGTGTGCGTATGGGTGGCGGCCGACAACAAGACTATGAATTTGTATGGGGCAGCTTGCGATGCGTCGTCTCTTGGTACCCCGATAGACAATATTGTGCTGGAATCGGGAAACGTGTTTACGACAGCTGGGGGATGTCCGATAAATGGGATTGTTCCCTATGTTGATAAAAAGGTGACCCTTACCCCGAAAATCGGGGTGTCGCCCATTCCTGTGGGCTGCTTCCTTATCCAGTATGGCAATTCGGATAAGATGGCTAGCCCATTGAAACTGACGACGAAGTTTGCGATGGAATACATGCTCAGTTACGATGGCGGGTCAAATTGGTTTGAACCTTAGGTGGGTGTTATGGATAAGGTGAAGTTAAAGAATGGTTTCGGCATAACGGAAGTGCTCATTTCCGCTGTGGTGCTGGGTTTGCTTTATATGGCGATTCTCCACATGCAGACGGGCAACCGCGAGGCGATGCTGCGCATCCGTGGCCGTGACGGCGCTGTCGAGGTCGCTCAGCAGGTTATCGATTCCTTGAACCGCATAGGGATTGCTTCCATTCCCGATATATCGACCCCGCCAGGCGATGATAGCGACGATGAAACGGATGGCGATAACTACATCTGGCATTGGCAGCCGATTTCACGCTCCTGGGATCGTGGAGTCGGTGCCGCGGGCGACAAGGCGACTATCGACTACACTCCGACTGTGACTATCATGCCTACTACGGACTACACGGCTACGAGTGAATCGAGCTTGGAAAACGTGAGTCACGTTTACGCCAAGCAGGTGAACGTGGAGGTGTCCTGGCAGTTCAAGGGCTCTACCCAGTCCATCAATATGTCGACGGTAATTCGGTAAAAGAGCAAAGGTGTTTTTGTTAAAGGACAATGAGGATAATATGAAGAAAGGCTTTACTCTCATGGAACTCATGGTGTACATCGCCATCGTGGGTATTGTCGTCATTGTCGCGGGCCAGGCGTTCAGCAATTCCACCAAGATGCGCGTGCGCACCCAGAGCATGCTCAAGGCGTCCGAGGTGGCGGAGAATGTGGCAACCCTATTCAAGGAAGATGTGGCGCAGACCGGAGCGAAGAGCGCGATGGAAGCGGGAACCACGGACAACGGCAATAACTTTGGTGCGGTTCATGCCAGCGTTTATATGAATCCGTCTTCTTCTAGCAATGCTGATTCTTCCTCTTTCCTGATTTCAACAAATAGCAATCAGAGTGACTTGACTATTCGGCGCATGCGTTACGATGCCAATGGTCACTACCAGGCAGTAGAAGAGGTTCGCTGGTATGTGAATCAGGGCAAACTTATTCGCTCTTGCAAGCTTGTTGAAAAGGATGCTAGCTTGACTGTTACAGATGACGATCCGTGTGGGAAAGTCAACGAAGCTGCAAAAGAAGTTGAAATGGCAGAGGGCGTGGCAACGTTCACTGTCGAAGCGGCAAAGCCTGGGGCGGAAGTGGCTAGCGAACAGGTATTTCCGGCGTCGGATGCGGGCGGAGCGTTCAAGTTTGTTTCCAGAACGGGTGACTTGAAATATGTGGCACTTGCGGCTAAAAATACCAATACAAATGAACCTAATGTAGGCGGGACAAGTATCACGCTGACAGACTTCGTTACCAATTATGATTTTGGAACGGAGGGTTTGGTTGATGAGTCAAATCGGAAATTGAATCAAATTTTTGCTATGGAAAACACTACTTCGACGGGTATATGGACAGAGGATTGTAAAAAAATAGTATTAGACGAACAACAGGAATATGAAATTTCTTTTGATATTGGCTCTCTCGGAGGATCGGCATCGGATGAAACTGTTGCTAGAAGCCTTTCGTTTGTTCCTGGGGTGGATCATATGTCGGTAGGATTCCGTAGTGTAAGCACAGGGGATATTCCTAAAAAGGATGGAGTAAAACTGGTGGAGGATTATTTATTCTTCCCTCCGCTTGATGCAAGTAGCAGCGGAAAACGCTCTATGCGATTTACCGTTCCGCAAAAGATTGAAAACGTTTGCTTGGCGTTCACGTTTGCTTGCTACTCGCCGTTAGTTCACTACGGAAAGTTGAAAATTGAAAACCTGAAACTGAAAAAAGTTGCCGGCGCAAATTACAAGTTTGAAGATGGTTATAGTCCGGAGTCGCACAAGGCCGACAAGAAAAACATCAAGGCACTTAAGTTGACTTTAAAAATTGAACGCAACGGAGAAGGTGGCGGCGGAGAGATTGTCGTGCCTATCCCGAGCAATGGCCCCAGTGATTAGGAGGCAAGATATGCAGTTTGGAATTAGTAACAAAAAAGCGGGTGTCTCTCTTGTCACCGTGCTTCTCTTTATGCTCGTGGCGACCATTGCCGCGACTGCTACCTACAAGTGGCTTACTTCGGAAAACCGCTCGTCTGGCACTCGCCTGCAAAGGCAGATGGCATACCAAAGTGCTGTTGCGGGTATTGATAATGCCCGTGCGTGGATGACGTTCCACGCGAACGATGTGGGCGCCCTTATAAAACAGTATAAGGATGGAAATTATGCTCCCATCAACTTGGATGCGAATTTGCGCTCTTTGCAACGCCCTGGCCAGAACCATCACGTGTGGCTGGTTGGTGCAAATACTGAAAATAGCACCTACAAGCTGAAAATCCTCTCCAGTGGCGAGGCGAATGGCGGTGCGAGACATAGTGAAGTCGCTATTTTCAATGTAAGTGGCTTGTATCAGGTTTCGCTCCCAGTACAGCAGGGGCCAAAGAAGAAGATACCGTTTGACTATGCCTACTTTGGCGGGAGCTATGATGGTGCAGGTTCCTTGACCATGACTTCGGCTATCGTGAATGGCAACTGGTATGGAAACCCGCAAGGCATTGAAAAGAAGTTTGTTGTGACGGGTAATGCAACGCTTACGGGTAACAACGTTTCGATAGGATCGCTAGCCTGTGTGGGTGGAAACATGAGCCCCGAGAACAATGGCTTGACAGGTGCTGATGTTTATGTCGGGAAGACTTTTACAGGTAATATCAATGCTTCGGGCAATGTGTATTTTGGTGGTGATGTGAACCCTAGTTCGGCGGGCAATTTTAATATAGGCGGTCATGTCACGTTGATGGGTAATATGCAAACAGTGCAGAGCGCGAAGAATTTGACCATCGGTGGCGACCTCTGCCTTGCTGAAAACGCTCATATCTTGTCAAAAGGAACCAACTACACGTTTGAAAGCAAGGGCAATGTGTGGATGCCTGGCAAACAAAATATCTGGTATGGCTCCATGAAGTATAGCAATTGTTCGTGTGAGAGAGTATGGTGTAACTGGATGGGGCAATGCCAGCCTAAAACAACTGTTGCGTGTACCGGGAGCGGCAAGAAGATGGAACAGAACGGATGGGAATGGGGAAATGCCACATACACGCTGCTTTCATGCGCTAATTCAACAATGATTTCTGATGGGGATAATTATTCGAAGTACGATAAGATTGTTTTGGGTGGAAAAGACAAAACGGTATATATAAAGTCTGGACATTTATGGAGTGATTATAGTTCCTTGGTTACATCAAAAACCTTCATCGAAACGAAAGATGAAAAAATTATGTGCAGGCCAAAACCGGGTGTAGCGCGCCCAGATGCCTCGCATGAATATTGCAATACTGATAAAGATGGTAAGGTTGGCCCTGCGGAAAGGTGGGATGGTGCTACATATTCTCCGTATGATGCCCACACGCATGGAAGTACGGGTTCTTTTGATGGCATGTCGTATATCTATTACTTGGATCCGGGACAACAAGATGTCGAATTCAAGACTTTCAACGACTCATATTGGATTCTGTGTAATAAATGGGATAGAAACCTTTTCCTTACGGAATATTGTGCAGAGCCTGCGTCAGAACCAGGAGTCGATGTTTTGACATACTTTGTCGATGGTGATCGATTCTGGGATGGCTATGATGGCGTTGACCATCCACGTAGAACTTTGAATTATGAAGGCGGAAAGCCTACTGGTTCTCCATATTGTACAAGTCAGGGGGCGGGAGGTCCAGGAAATGAAAAGATGAAATATCGTCCGAAATGCGGAGTGACCCCTTGGTTTAAGACCAACGCAACCGAAATAAAAAACACAGAACCTGCAGAAAAGTTTAAATGTGCCGCGGCGGTTAAGGATAGTTGCGACGTTGTTTGGGAAAAGAAACCCGGATGTGGCGGTTCTGATTACAAGGTGGACGACGTGCTGATAACAGCCAGAGCCGCGTTTGAGCCTTTTGCAAGCAAGGGCTGTGCTGCTAACATAACCAGATACGACAAGAATTTGGTGAAAAACCTAAACGATTGCTACAAAGAGAACAATAATGATGCGACCAAGAGGGAGACAAACCTCTATAACGGCTACCTAGTGGTTAAGGTTTCCGGTGGTACGAATAGTACGAATCCTGCAGGAACCTTGGACGGTAAGTTCATCATTATTGCGCGTGATGCAATTTATTCAAAACTTCCGCAAACAGAATCAGGAACCAGAGTGCTTTTGTATTTGGAAAAGGGTGCAAATACGCTTAACGATGTGACTGTATCGAACTATTTCATTTATACTGAAGGCAACATCGGCTCGGGTAACCAGTTTAACTTGAACGGAACCATCTATGCGACAGCAGAATCTTGTGCGGGCCTTGGCAAGTTGCAATCTTCGTCCATTACCTACAATCAGGATTTGGTTAACGATCTTTCTGCAGCGGGAGTTATCTGCCCGAACGATGGCTCTGTTTGCGGTGGCGCTGGAACTGCTGTTAGTAGTGGTGGAGACCCGTCTGGTTCTACAACTGGCGAAAGTGGCGAAGAATCTTCAACTACGGGCGGTACGGATGCGTACTACATTTCTATGGCCCCTCAGCTTGGTGTGACTCTTGAATCCCAGTACGAAAACGATGAACCGTTACCTGCGGGTAACAACCAAACTGCTCTTGATCCCTCGTTTATCGTGTTGCCGCGTATTATATATTTGCCCGATGATCCGTTTGGTGAATTGAAGGATTACTACAATGTGATACCTTTGAACGGCTCTGCGTTAAAGAAGTCGGACGTGAGTGTCTCCTCTTGTATAGGTGTTTCAGGAAGTATCTCGGCGTCTGGAAAGCTGTATTCCGGTGTAAGTCTGTCTCATGGAATTTATACGTGTACAGCCAAGGCGGGCGGTTATAACGATGTGCCGTTCTGGGTTGTTGTGGGCAATAGTCATCGCAACGGTATGCCCATCACGTTCTTGGAACCGGACCAAAAAATTGCTGCTGGCGGCACCAAGGAAGTCCATGTTGTGATTCCTTCGACTACTCCTGCGGTAGAACTACTCGTTAATTGCCCTGTACAAGATCCAGATGCACAACTAACCTATACATTGAACGGAGGAACCCGCGATGGTACTACCTGCAAGTTTAATGTCCAGGGGGATGCTTCTGGAAGTAAGTCGTTGCTTCTGTTTACGGTTTCGGCAAAATCTGATGCCACTACGGGCTCACTTATGTTCCAGCTACTTTCAGGAACAGGTTACAATATTGGTAGCCCCTATACGTCTGAAGTCTACATGGCAAGCTTGGCTTCGCTCGAACGCTTGGATGCAACTCCAGAACAAATTAATACTTTCTGTGAAGCACATGCGGGTGTTTGTCCTCCTGAAGGAAAACGTAGTGCAACGGAATGGCCGGATTGCCCTGAAGCAGCATCTACGACAGAAACTTGGGTGGAACCGACCGGCATCACATATGGAATTGTGACAAAGAACAAAAATTGGAATTTAGTCGTTGGTGGTGCGGGAACAGTTCAGCTTTTGGGTAAGGATGTTACGAACTGTGTAACGATTGTCCCCGATGAGTCCATCAACATTGCGACAATCAATGTGAATGATCCTCAATATTTGCATGCCAGTTTGAAGGCAGTCAGTAAGAAAATTCGGCTGGATTTTGTTGGTGATATCGACGGCTCCCCGGTAATTGATATTTATACAAATAGTACAAAGACGGGCGAGTGTAAATATAATAGTGCCAGTGAAGATAAATCCTGCTATATATCAGCATATAGCGGGCAACAGATAGAGTTGCACATAGATAAAGAAACTTATACTCAATTTAACTATTGGGATTGTTCTGGTGCAAGTTGCCCAACGACGGAGGCGATTTCTAGTACTACGTACAATGCGTTTACTATCAAGGATGACAATTCGGTGATATACGCACATTTCAACGAGACCGACAAGCACTGTTTCTTCGAGGAGTTTAGATCGGGCGATGTGCGCTGTACTTCCGTAGATAAGGTATACTGTATTGATAAATGTGGTTCTGCGGAAGGCGCAACTTGTGAAGGTGTCGGAGATGTGACCGATTATACAAAATCCAAGTGGCATCTGATTTCGGGAAAATTGGAAGACATTGATGAGGTTGCCGGAAGCATTTCGCTGCGTCGAAACGGGCGAACCAATGTTGAGCCTGTTACCGTGATGAGCACTGTAAATGCGGGAACTTACGGAACGCTCAAGGCGTTGTTCCAGCTGCCTAAGGAGACACCGAGCCATAACCGCAATACTATAGAAATCCTGAAGTCGGGCTTTTTGCTGCATTCCAACACGACAGGAAGCGAATACTTGATGCTGAATTTATTTGCTAACCAGTCGGGTTATCTTGAAGCGCAACTATGCACTAACAATGGAAATTGCTTGAGCGGAACTCTGCTCAAGAATGGAAGCCCTGCTTCGGTCTATGCGTCAAGTATGATAATGATGTCGGCGACCATCGGTGTAAACAAGAAATTGGCTGTTTCTGCATTCACTGGCAACTACTACGGTTCGCCGGATGAATACAGTTACAAATTTGATTTGGAAAGTATGGGCTCGAGCTATATGGATGTTGCACATGAATTTGTTGGATTTAGCCTTGCTGACCCGAACTTCAAGTTGTATGGGGTTGGTTGGATAAGCCAGACCTATTCGGCGGAATGTTACGATACTCCCCCGATAGTCAAGTGCTCGTTTGCCGCCGTCGCGACAAACGGAGTGATTCCTATTGAAAAGAAAGTGAAACCATGGGTTGGTCATTCGGGCTGGTTTGATAGTGAAAGCTGTACTGATGAGTATTACTATTATAATGGAAGCGACCTTCAAGGCTGTGTCAGTAATAGCAACGCGGGTACTGGATGTGGCTCTGACAGTCTCATTTTTGATGATCCTGGTGTTGGCAATCATAGTCATGGCTATACTGAAAATGTCAGCAACAAGGAAATGAGAACTGTCAAGGCTTTGCTTTCATGTACTGCTAGCTCAACGGAGAAGGTGGCTTGGGCTTCTACTGTGGAACGCGCACACTGCGGCCCCTTCTGGACTGGAAAGTTTAATGAGTGCAAAGACCATGCCAACCTGGTTGCGGACCAAACGCTCTCAATTGGTTTGGAAACAACCGTTACCATGACTAATCCCGTTAACCTTCGTGCCACAAGGTTGACCGTTCAACTTGATTATTTGAGTGATGGAGACGAAGGAACGGGAATTGATGTGGAATTTTGGTTGATTAGCGATAACAGTGGTTGGTATGACAGCGGTGATACGAGCAAATCGGTTGTTGTGACTAGCAAAAGCGCAAGTTTCAGCGTAGATAGCGTCATGTCTGCAGGTGCGCCTGGGTTTGACCCTGAGCATGTCAAGCAGATTGTGTTCAAGAACCGTGGTAGCTCTGCCGTTAAGGTGGTGAGCCTTGTTGCGTCTTGTAAGAACGCTGTTGATATAACGAGCTGCAACGCTAGTTATGCCGATGGCAAGTGGACTGTCTTGGTAGGAGTCAATGACAAGGATAAGGTGTCCACGTTTGGAATGGAAGCGAAGGTTGATGGTGCTACCGTGCTAGAAATGACAAAATCGTCAGCTGAGATTACTTTTGATGAAAATAAAGCAATATTGGAAAAAGCAGATAATCCTTATGCTGAATATCAGGATAAGACCTACGTGTTCTTTGCTTCTATTGTGAATAAATCGGGTTCAACAGCGTCAATGGAATGTAATAGCGTGCCGATTACCCCGATAACGAGATCTTGTAGTGTAACGGGGTCCCCGAAAAAGCAGGGTGAAGGTTTGCCACAGTTTAATATTACACTTGGTGGTTGTCCGTCGGAAGGTTGTTCTTATGAAGTGTATATTGGCGGAACAATGCTAGATGGCTACCCGAAGAGTGGTAGCGGGACCATAGACCCCATAAGGCCAGATGGAAATGGAAAGAATGGTGATGGAACAGAGCCTTCGAGTGGTTCGAGTGCCGCTGATGATTATGCTGTAGATACGTATAGGTATACGGTCAAGAGTCCAGAGGGCGCTACTCATCCGTTCGCCGACTGCTATGCGGATTTCAAAATTACGGAAAAAGAAGAAGTGAATAATAGTGCGTTAAAAACGGAATGTTGGTTTGATAATCAGAATGCGCTGCAACCTGGTGCCGATGCGTATTTCAAAGCGTACGACAAGGGACATGGTTATGACATTAGCGGACATCAATATGAAGTAAGAACATCATCTGGAAGTGTAGTTGGATCTGGTACAGCTCCAAATAATCAAGAGATTCTTACTGTAAAGATTGATGGTGGAGCTAATACTATTGCTGACGGAGTGTTTAAATTATATATAAAAGATGGTGATAACTTCTTGACGGCATCGTCGTGTAAAACTGATCCGACTTTGGATGTAGCGGATCTATCGCCCTCTTGTTCTATAAATAACGATGGTCAATTCCAGATTGATTTTACTGGCGATATATGTGCAAATAATGTCTGTAAATATGAAGTGAAAAAGACTGTTGGCACAACGACGACAAGCATTACTAATGGTGAAAAGACATTGGAACGTAAAACCGAAAAGGTGTCGATAAGCGGCTATGGCAATTATGTATTGTGGCTGAATGGAGAAGAAACGTCTGTATCAAGTTGTAAGCAGAAGGTGCAACCGGATGTGGACTGTCCCGATGAGACGTCCTTCTCGGTAAATCAAACGGCTTCGCTTACAATGGACGCTTTGGCAAATTGTACGCCTGGCTGTGACTACGAACTAGTTCCTGCTTCTGGCAATGGCCTCAATTTTGCTGATCATGATGGTGGACAATACAAAGTGCGGACGGACGTAATTTCGTTTACGCCGACGGAACCTTTGGAGGACGTTGGTTACGTATTTAAAGTTTATGCGCATGGCGATCACACCCTTAAAGATGAATGCGAGGGAACGATGAATTTTGTAACAGGCTCTACATGTAAGGCGATTACTTGGACTCCTAATGCGGGAACAACGCCGAGTAATACAGGAGGTGGTACGTGGGATCCGGTTCTATCGTGGCAAGCAAGATGTTTTGATATTCGTACATTGGGATATAATTGTACTGGAGATATTCAGATAAAGGCAGGGGATTGCAAGGGCGAGACATTGAATTGGAATGAATCGACCGTTTTGTTGGCTACTGGTGATGGTTATTATGCAGGAAGTAACCCTGATCCGGGATCAACAATAAGAATTAGCGCTACGAAAAATTGCACGATATCTCAACTCCATCTTACAGGTTGTGCAAAAGTGAGCTCGTCTAGTAGCAGTTCTTCTAGCAGTAGCTCGTCAAGCTCTAGTTCTTCTAGCAGTAGTTCTTCAAGTTCTAGCTCGTCAAGCAGTAGTTCACAACCTGCCTCAAGTTCCAGTTCAGTTTACCAAATGGTTATTTCAAGTGGTCAGTATCCTCAGCAAGTAAACGATGTTCCAAGTGGGTCTTGTTTCTCGCTGTCTGGTGTATGGAATAACGACTGTGGCAGACACCCGAACCTCAGTTGTAATGTTACTTCAGGAGGTGCTGGAGTTAAGTTTACTTATAGAACGCACACATGGTCAACAGGAAATTACAATTTAAAACAGGATCTAGGGGTTGCCATGTCTTGTTCTTCTACTTCACAAGTGTTTATTAATAGTGTTTGCGTTGAATGGACGAGCACTGGTGCTACTGGATGGTGTAAATTTGAAAACTGATACAACGAAGGTCTCCCAGAGGGAGACCTTTCTTGCAGAAATAATCAAAAATTACGTTTTATTCTTTTTGCGTTAAGGTCCCCTTACAGTACATGACATGGTTCTCCCAGGCAAACACTCGGTTGTAAATGTTCCTGAGCAAGACTGTTCGGAATTGCCGCTTCCGTGTCCATTACAAACCACTACCTTTGCCTCATTGTTCTGATCTGCTGAACTCGAGCCGACGGTCTTATTGAACGCTCCAGTACAATGCAGCCACGTTTGGTTATCTTGATATGTTGTTGTAGATACAACGATTGATTTTCTGCAAGCAACGTTTGTCGCCACATCTTTTGATGATATCGTCACAGAGCCTGTTACAACAACATCATTTACTGTAATTGTGGCGGAACAAGAGGCAGATCCTTTCGCCCCGTTAGTCACAGAATAAGTATACGTCAAGGTTCCCGCGCTTTCGGGCGTAATTGAAACCGATGACGCTATACATTGATTACTTATTTCCGTTGAACCAAGTTCAAGTTTTCCGTTCCAGCAATCTCCTCCATAATTTGGCGTAAGGGTAAACGATTGTCCAAGATTGATTGTCGTATTACTGAATGCACAATTAATAGAGCCGCTATTTGTAATACCGGAACTTGAGGCAGGTTTCTGCGAAAACTCTCGGTCAAATATGAAATGCGGACTGGCATCCTGCAAAACAAAAATAACCAAGAGCTAAAATGCGAAATGGCTATAATCACAACCACCAATTAGGCGATTCCTAATCTAGGGCTGCTCTCTAAATTATCCGCGATTTTCGTCTTGAGATGCTTTGGCGATTGCGGCCAATGCGATGTCGCGTTTTGTTTTCCATTTTGTTGGAATGGTGTATTTGTTTACGCTGTCTGGTAAAGCAGCGCTGATAAAACGCTTTAAGTTCTTTTCCAACAAGACGGGCTTTTTGGATTTATTGCCAAGCAGAAAATCGCTGATGTCACGGCTGTGGTTTGCGGGAGGAAAGTAGACCTTTATCGCGATGGAATTGAAATATTTCATTATCGATGCCATTGGGGGAATAAGGTCTGAATCGGCGCTGACTAGCGCAACAATGTCGGTTTGTTGACGGAAACAGTCTTCGAGCATCCTGACAGAAATGTTCACGTCCGTTCGTTTTTCCTCGGGCTTTGGAATAGCGTACTTGCAGTTTGGGCATACGACCGTTTTTTCAAGGAACTTGCCTCGGACTATTTCAAAGCGATCTCCGCTCATGGCCTTGTTTGCATTCAAGAACGCGCTCTGTCGGCTATTCTTGTCGGGGCTTAAAGGGGACGATGTGAAATAAATGACCTTTTGGAGTTCCTGGTCTTCGGCGAGAAAGCTTTCGCATAGCTTGACGACATCGATCCAATAAGCCATTCCCCATTGAGGGTCTATACGGCATTTTCTTCGAATGCCGAAATAGAAATTGAATCCGTCAATATAGAAGGTGATTTTCTTTGCTCCCATACCAAACCTTTTTTTAAAAAGAAAGCCGCCCGAAGACGGCCATGTCCTTGGAAGAAACCAAGGCGATGCTTAAATATGAATATAAGAAAATATCAGCACTTTGTCAAGAGGTTGCTTAGTTTTTTTATATCCGACAAATGAGCCAGAAAATTTTGTTTACGTGCGAGTTTTTACAATGGGGAAACGAAAATCGGCCCTTTCGGACCGATCCTGCAATGCGTTCCTTGACCAGTTTCTTATTTCAAAGAACCTGCGACTGCCCGCGCTTTCTTCAAAATGCTGCGGGATACTCCAAGAGATTCAAAAATCTTGAAACTCTTTTCGATGCCGACTTTCTGACCAATCTCCAAGCCGATTCTCTTGCCTTTCCTTTGACCCTTTCTTTCACCTTCGTAGAAGGCGTTCTCGCGTTCTGCCATTACATCCGTCATTTTTCCTACCTCTAAGTTGAACACCTCTTCAGTAAAATTAATCAATTTTACCGATTCAAGCAACCTCTTGAATGTGTTGTTCTTTTAAAGCCTTATAAGGGTCTTGACTTTTTGGAAAAAAGATTGTATATTATGAATAAAACCTGTTCGGGACACCCCGGTGGCATGCCGGGTCGTGAGTCCGAGACAGGTTTTTTCTTTTTTATATAGCACTTTCTCGTAGTCAGCGGGGTCAACCGGGAAAGCATGGGTTTCCGTTCTTGAGTATCTGATGGATATGATATTGGTGCGTATGATTTTGTTTTTGCCTCCAAATCCTATTTCTTTGTGATACTGGACAATTTCTTCAATGGGACGTCCGTCTGTATCAAAATCAAGTAACCCTGTTCCCCTAATATTTTTTATTTCCATGAAAATGTCAAAATCAGAATCAAAGAATGCTGTCCCTGCAAAACCGAGTCGTTTTGACCTTGCGTCAGCTTGTTTGTATTCGTATGTTCCCACGATGTGTCGGTTCTGTTTTTCTCTGTTTATTTTGTCAAATTCCTTGTTCGAAAGGAATGCCGGGATAAGGACATCTAACTCGTATTCGGTATAAACGCCACGTTTTCGAGCGAGTTGTATTTTTTCTTCTATTGTTGAGATATCCCTATGCATGGCGAGAACACCGGTTCACAAACCTGTTGAATGACAGATTGATGAATCCACTCGCTGGTTGCGAAGTGGGGTGCTCTACGTTGATCACCTGGGGCCGTTTTCCCCATAGGGTTCCTGCCTTCGAATCGCGGGTTTGTCACGCCTGCGAAGGGAGGGCGGCATCAAGCAGAGAGTTGAACTGCCCGCCCGGAACGAATACGCTGTCGGCGGGATTGATGCTTTTGTGTTTGAATATACAAAATGCCTTGCCGAAAAGCAAGTACTTGGGCTGTACGCTGAAGTGTTTGAAAAGCGATGCGTTTTTTTTGCAAGTAAACACATTTTTACGGGACGCTTTGGGCGATATTTTTCAAAAGAAAAGATGCCTTTATTTTTTAGAACCCCGCGCAATCCCAATAATTACGGGCGTTCCACGTGGCCGAGTGGTGGAAAGTGCAAGGCCTTGCGCGGCAAAAAACACGGAGGTATATTGATGAAAACACTAACATAGGAGCTAATATGGGCGTATTCATTTCTCTTTGTGCATCCAATAAGGTTGATCCTGTTCAGTGGGAAAAAGCTTACGAGGAAACCTTTGTACTTGTAAATAGACTAGGACTTATCGAATTTCGTGAATTTGAAAAGTTTGGTCAAAAGTATTATGCGGCGACATTGAGCGTAGAGCGCGAGCATCGCTGCGGGTTGGGCTGGATTGCCGAAGGTGATGCAGTCTTTATGGCGAGAGCCGAGGACTTCTTTTTGCCTCGCAAAATCAAGGAGCCTAAGCAAGAAGAAAAATATTGTGACCCGCTGATGTTCATTTTGGCACAAAATGGAATCGTCGATTTTAAAAATCCGTATGTCGAGGGCGTACAGGATTTTTGGGAAAGTAAAACGCAGGGGGAACCGTACCATGCGGGGCTTCTTGCTGTTGGTTGTCTTCTGGATGACCGGCTAAATGGCGAGGTGGTGTGCGGTAGCGATATTACCTATGGTCAATGTAAATACGCCATAGAAAAAGCGAATAAAATATTGAAGAAAAAGATTGGCATGCCGCTGCGGTGCAGAATGGAAGACCTTTACAATAGGGTTCGGCAGTTGCCCATTGAAAAAAGTCAGATGCTCGAGGCTTTTGCGGCGACTTATTTGGGCGCAAAAGATGAACAGTACTATAAATTTGTCGCAGAGCATTTCTCCGATGAAGAACAGTATCTATTTATCAAGGAAGAAATGAGCGGCCGTTACTTAGGCACGATAGGATTTGCAGATTGCATACAGAAAATCCTATCGTATAATATGCCTATCGGTTGGGTTTGTTCGGCGTTTCTGGAAATGCCTCCTAAACAAATGAATTCTGAAGAAGTAAAAAATCCCTTTGAAGTATTTATCAAGCATATTTTGGAAACAAACATCTATTTGGTGGAAAAAGATATGCGTGATTGCTTGAAGGTGGATGAAGCTAATGGTGAGACGATGTGCGTGGAAAAACAGTTTGCAAACATCTTGTTTATGGGGGCGCGAAACCGCAGTGTCGCTCGCTACATTCCTTTGGAAGAACTGAAGGCACAACTCGCTGATGCGCTTGGGGACAAATGCAATATTGAAGAAATCATTGAGAATTGTCTTAAGGACAAAAGCAAGGAACAGGATGAAAAAAGGAAAGCTTTTGCAAAACTGAATGATTTTCATGATGAATTCAATAAGAAACTTGCAGAGGCGGAAAAAAAATATGATGTGGCACGTACCGAATATTTAATTTGTTTTCGGAAAGGGAAAACTATGTCACCTGAACTTTTGGAATCTGTAAAAAAATCGGCAGAATTCTATAGGACGGGTATAAACGAACCCAGGTTTGCAGAGCTCATCCAGGGGAGTTGCGAGGATAGGTGTCGATATCTGGAAAGGCAAAATCGTGCGCTCAAGTTGATGAATTTTGAATGGGAACATATTTTCGAAGATATCAAGGAAAACCCGGAGAGTTTCAAACGGTATTATCCCATGGTTCGGGTGGAGATAAACCACCGCAGTATCCATGATTTTGTCCGGGCCTATGTTGTGAACGACGACTTCTATGAAATGTGTCAGACACTATAAATCTGGGGCATAATGAAATCTTTGGTGCATTGTTAGCCATTTTCGCCTTGTTGAGATGCTGACTTGTTTGGTCGCAGCCTGCCGAGTTTTTTATCTTTTCATACGCAATAGAGAGGTTGCGATGATTATCGATTTGAAAGGCATGGAAACGACGGTGCTGCCGAATTTCAAGGGCGGCGAGAAGGAATACAAGGCCAAGATGTATTTTGACGGGACGACCCGCATTATGCGTGGGACACTCGAACAGGGAGCTTCTATCGGTTACCACAAGCACGAGACCAACAGCGAGATCATGTTCTTCATCGCGGGCAAGGGCAAGGTGCTCTTTGACGACTGCGTGGAATACGTGGAAGCGGGCCAGTGCCATTTTTGCCCGAAGGGTCACAGCCACAGTTTGATTAACGAGAACGAGGAACCGCTCGAGTTCTACGCGTGCGTTCCGGAACTCGGATAAAGGCGGCAATATCAGGTCGCAAGATCGGGTCGCGAAAATTTAAAACGGAGAATTGTTATGTCTAAACTGATGCGTTCCATTTCCGGCATCCGCGGGATTGTCGGCGACACCCTCACCCCGCAGGTTCTCAAGAGCCATGTGCGTGCCTTCCTCGAGATTACGAAGGCGAAGCGCGTGGTTATCGGGCGCGACAGTCGCCCCACCGGCGAGGCCATTGTGCAGTTCGTTGCGGGCATCTGCCGCCTCTCTGGCGTGGATGTGGTGGATGTGGGTCTTTCGACGACGCCTTCCGTGGAACTCCTCACGACGCACTTCAAGGCGGATGCGGGCATCATCATTACCGCAAGCCACAACCCGCTTGAATGGAACGCGCTCAAGTTCCTCAACAACAAGGGGCTCTTCCTTGGGCCCGATGATGTGAAGAAGCTTTTCGAGCTCGCCGATGCGGACAACTTCACCTATCCGGATTACCGCACGATGGGCAAGTACGAAGTCGCGCCGGATGCCGACGGCATCCATATCGATGGTACGCTCAAGATCCCGTTTGTGGATGTGGAAGCGATCAAGGCGAAGCATTTTAAGGTCGCGGTGGATGCCGTGAATGGTGCGGGCAGCTTTATTGTGCCGCGCCTGCTGGAACAGCTCGGCTGCGAAGTGGTGCGCGTCTCCTGCACGCCCGATGGCACGTTCCCGCGCGGTGCGGAACCGATTCCGGAGAACCTGGGCGACCTGCGCAAGGCTGTCAAGGATAACGGTTGCGCAGTCGGTTTTGCCGTGGATCCGGATGCCGACCGCTGCGCCCTCGTGGACGGTTTAGGACAAAGTATCGGCGAGGAATACACGCTCGCCATCGCGACGGACGAAGTGCTTGCCCAGAAGAAGGGAAGCGTCTGCGTGAACCTTTCTACGAGCCGCATGAACGAAGATGTCGCCGCGAAGTATGGTTGCGGTTTCAGCCGTGCCAAGGTGGGCGAGATTAATGTGAGCCTGCAGATGATGGACAACGGCTGCATTATCGGTGGCGAAGGCAATGGCGGCGTGATTCTGCCGGCGCTCCACTACGGGCGCGATAGCCTTGTGGCCGCTGCGCTTGTCTTGAGCTGGATGGCTCATCACAATGGCGGTCCCGAAAAGTTCGTGGCCGAAAACCCTGCCTACGTGATGCCGAAGAAGAAGTTTGAACTCGGCGACAAGAAGGTGGCGGATATTCTCCCGAAGGTCAAGGCGGAATTTGCCGGCTGGACCATGGACGAACGCGACGGCCTCTGGCTTGGCAGCGAAAAGTCCTGGGTGCATGTGCGTGCAAGTAACACTGAGCCGGTGATTCGCGTGATTGCGGAAGCGCCGACTGCGGAAGAAGCTGAAATGCTGTGCAGTAAGGTTGAAAAACTGATTTAGCGACCGCTCGTTCGTCATTTAGGGTGTGGAACCTCCGGTACCTCACTCGCTCTCACTACAAAGGCTCGTTAATACGAGCCTTTTCCGTTCACAGGTGACCGCTCGCTCGTTTGTCGTTTTTTTTTTAAAACCAGAAGTGAAAAAAGCCCGCCGCAAAACGCAGCGGGCAGTTTAATTTGGGGTGGCCTACGCAGATATCAGCAGTATGGCGAGCACCTGGCCGCTCAATATGCGCAGCAGCATGGTAAGCGGGTAGACGGATGCATACCCGATGTTCACGGCTTCGCTGTCGGCCTGGCCGTTCGCGAAGGCGAGTGCGGGCGGGTCGGTGGTAGCGCCTGCGAGTACGCCGCAGAGCGAGAGGTAATTCACCTTGAAGACCAGGTGCCCGACGGTCGCGACAATGGCGAGCGGCACGAAGGTGATGAGTGCGGCGAGGCCCATGTAGTAAATTCCGTCGCCGTTCAGCAGCACGTCGAAGAACTTGATGCCCGCATTGAGCCCCACGCAGCTGAGGAAAAGCGTGAGCCCGAATTCGCGGAGCATGAGGTTCGCGCTGTTTGCCATGAAGAAGTTGAGCGGCCCGATTTTGCGCTTGCGGCTCAGGATTATCGATACGATGAGCGGCCCTCCGGCAAGCCCGAGTTTGAGCGGGGTGGGCATCCCTGGAATCGCGATGGGGATGCTGCCGACGACAACCCCGAGGAAAATCCCGAGGAATGCGGGCAGGATTTCGGGATGGTCGAGTGCGGTAAGCGAATTGCCGAGTTCCTTGGCAGCGGCCTCGATGCCTTCTGCCGTACCGACGAGCCTCAGTTTGTCTGCGAACTTGATGCGCAAATCGAGGCGGCCGGTGAACTTGAATCCGCTGCGGACGACGCGGCTCACGTTTACGCCGTAGCGTTCGGCGAGGGCGAGGGTCCCGATGGTCTTGCCGAGCACTTTCTTGTTCGTGACGAGGACCGTCTTTACCAATATGGCGCGGCTGCTGTCCGCTGCGGTTAACTGCGTGATGGGCGTCCCGAGACGCCTGCCGATAATTTTTTCCATAATGGCGACGGCTTCGGGCATGCCCACGATATGCACCTTGTCGCCTTCCTGTATGACGGTCTTTCCGTTCGGGGTGAATATGTCGTTGCCGCGCATCAGTCGGGTGACTACGACCCCGCTTGAAATCAGGCTGGGGATGTCTTTCAGCAATGTCCCGAAGAGGTTGCTGTTTTCGACTGCGAGGCTGCACGATTCGATTTCCTTGGTGCTTGCGGCGATATCGGCGGCGTAGTCCTTGGCGGCTTTCTCCGGGTTCTGCCTGAAGACGAGGCGCACGAGAAGCATCACGAGTATAATGCCGATGACGCCGAACGGATATGCAACAGCGTACCCGATACCCGTAAGGGAATTGTCCACCCCGGCCGCGGCAAAGGCTGAATTTGCGGCTCCAAGGGAGGGCGTGTTCGTGACGGCGCCACAGAGCATCCCGATGAGTACGGGTACGTTGTTATGCATATCGGTGAAAAAGTACAGGCAGAGCGTGACCGCAACGCCGAGCAGCACGATGCTGGTCGAAAGTATGTTGAGCGCGAGCCCGTGGCGGCGTATGGAATCCATGAATCCGGGGCCGACCTGCATGCCGATGGTGTACACGAAAAGGATGAGGCCGAATTCCTGGATGAAGTGGAGGACATTTGCATCGACACGCAGGCCTATATGCCCGAGCCCGATTCCCACGAAGAGCGCGCCAGCCCCGCCGAGGCTGATTCCCTTGACCTTGACTTTGCCGAGCATGAGCCCGAGTGCTGCGGTAAATGCGATGGCGAGAACCTGCTGTGCGACGGAGGGTTTTGCGAATAAGTCAATGAGCCAGGTCATGGCTATACCCTATTTCTTGATGCACCTGACCGATGCGTCGATGTTTTTGTTGAAGTGTTCGAAGGTGTATGCGGAATCGGTCACGCGGACCATGTAGGCCCTGGAATCGTCGAATGCGTCTGCGGTCCAGAAGCTGGCGGTTTGCCCGCGGTCGGCGAACTTTCCGTCGTAGTACTTGAACCCGGCGAACTGCAGGTTGAAGGATTCCTTGTTCTTGAGTTCGGCGATTGCTTTGCCTTCGAAGGCGGTCTTGAAATCTTCGCGGGTCGGAAGCCCCCAGCCCAGAGGGCAGGCGGAACTCATGGCGGCATCGAAGGAGTAGAGGCGTCCTTCCGTTTCGCAGTAGGTGTGATTGTTGTCGTAGCAGATGCTGGAATCGGGGGTGTAGACGGCGAGGTTTTCGGCCATCCAGGTGTTACCGCCCATGACGACGGTGGAGTAGGTCTTTTCAGGGCATTCGAGCTTGTTGGCGGATTCTACAAAGGTGCAACCGCGGTTGTCCTGGCAGGCGATAAATGCTGTAGCTGCAAGGATAGTAATGGTGGCGAGTGCCTTGTTCTTGATATGCTTCATAAATAACTCCTGTGTTTTCGGCTGCAAAAGTAGTAATGATAATTGATAATGACTAATGCATTATTTATATTTAAATCATCACTTTTTATTATGGATTGAGGGCCGAGCATGGAACTGACACACCTCAAATATTTCTTGGAAGTTGCTCGTACGCAGCACGTGACGCAAAGCGCTCATAACCTTTGTATTGTGCAGCCGGCGCTCACTAAGGCCATCCATAAACTCGAAGAAGAAATCGGTGTCCCGCTGTTCAAATCGAAGGGTAGAAATATCGTATTGACAGAATATGGTAAGTATTTCCATGCACGTGTGCGGCCCCTTTATGAAGAAATTGACAGGCTTCCGCAGGAGTTGCGTGACATGGCTAGCGACGATGCGGTAAAGATTAGCCTAAACGTGTTGGCGGCATCTTCACTGATTACCTCTGCGGTGATTGCCTACAAGCGCCTGCACCCGGAAATAAGTTTCGACCTGAGCCAGAACGAAAGTTCTACGCTGTATGACATGCGCGTTTCTACGTTTGCGCATGCGCACCGTGCGCTACCCGATGACGATGATGCCTGCAGTTTCGAGGAAGAAATTTTCCTTGCCGTGCCGAACGTGGATCAGTACAGGAAGATGGACTCCATTTCGCTTTCGCAGATGAAGGGCGAGAAGTTCATCGGGCTTGCGGGTACGAAGCAACTGCGCAATATCTGCAACGAGTTCTGCCGCGATATCGGCGTGCAGATGGATGTGTCTTTCGAGAGCGACAACACTTCGGCTATCAAGGATGCGGTGGCATCGGGAATAGGCGTGTGTTTTTGGCCCGAGTACACCTGGGGCCGCGTCGAAAAGCGTAAGATTCGCCTGCTAAAGATTGTGGATGCCCCGTTCCGGCGCGAACTCCTCGTGACCATGCGGAAAAACAAGGCCGACAACCGCAATACGGAACATTTCTACAGGTTCCTGGTTGCGTACCTGAAGAAGCACTTCAGACGCCGGAGATAAGCTTGTGCAGTTTGTCTCCCGCGTAGTCATCGCGGACACTGTTCCGCGACCCTACGTTGTCATCCCCGGCTTGACCGGAGATCTCCCTTTACAATTCAATCCCCGTATCGCGCTTTATAACCGTCTCGCACGCCGCCTTGAACGTCTCGGGCGTTGCGATGATGGTGACGGATTCCTTTGCGCGCGTGATGCCCGTGTAGAGAATCTGGTTGTTGAGCAGCGGGTGACCCTCTTGCTTGGGCAAGAAGACTGTCACATGGTCGTATTCCGAACCCTGCGACTTGTGGATGGTGATGGCGAAGGCGGTTTCGATTGCGTCAGATGGGAGGAGGGAAAGCGGGTAGGCGACAAAGTCCTCTTCCACGTCAGCGGCAGAGGATTTCTGTACCGATTTTTTCAGCAAAATGTAGGGGGTGTTTTCGTCAAAGACGACGATTCCCGTGTCTCCATTGTAGAGCTTGTACATTTCCTGATTTTGGGTGATAATCAGGAGTTGTCCCGGGAAATACGGTGAACCCTTGTAATTGCCTCCGACCAGTTTGCAAATGGTTTTGTTGGTTTCTTCAATTCCGTAACTTCCGCGCCGTTCGGCGGTGAGGATTCGCTGGGTAAGTGACAACTTCCAGATTTCGTTGCACTTATCTGTGTCGAGGTTGTTGGGGTCTATGCGGGAGGCCAATGTGGGAAGTTTTGCAAAGTCGCCTATCCAGGATGCGAGAATCTTTTCAACCTGTGATTCGACTTCCTTACCGTTTGCTTTGTCAGGGGTTTCCGCAGATTCTTGAAGCGTATAATAGAACACGTTGTCTTTAGGTTTTTTGCCGGTTGGGGCCTTCGCGACGTCGTGTTCTGAGGAGTCTTTGCAAAGTGCCGGGTGCAGTGTGAACTCTGGCGGAGTGATAGATGCCCCGTTTTCGGCGCAGTCCTTGATTTTTTTGGCGAGTTTCCCGATAACGGAATCGTCGGTATAGCGGTTCGACTTTATGAGTTTGACGGTGAAATCCTTCTTTGATTTTGGCTTGAGAATTTCGCCCAGAACGGCACCCGCATCGACTGACGGCAACTGGTACGGGTCGCCCAGAATGAAAAGCCGAGCGTTTTCTGGAATGGCCTGCAAAAGCGATGCAAACAAATTGACATCGATCATGCTCGCTTCGTCAATGACGAAGATGGATTTTTCGGAGAATTGCTCTTTTGCGTTGTAGGTGAAACCGCTGTTGTATCGGGAATATTTCAGCAGGCGGTGAATTGTGGAACCTTCCAGATCGTTCAATTTTTTGTAGGCGCGACCGCTCTTGAATTCTTCGTCGATGCCCTTCAGGCCATTATGCAGGCTTTCTTGCATGCGGTCGGCGGCTTTCCCGCTGGGTGCGGCGAGATAGATGGAGTAGTCCAGCATTTCGGGATTTTTTGCCAGCAGGTTCCACAGAATATAGAGTACAACGGTTGTCTTTCCGGTACCCGGACCGCCTGTAATCAAAAGATTTTCACATTGTCCACGCACCACCGCAGTCGCCTGCTCGTCATTGAGTTCAAGCGGATTGCCGTCAGTTTTTTTTGCAGTAGCTGCGACATCCTTTATGCATTTTTCGATGTCTTTTGCCGAAGGGAGGCTTTTGCTCCCGTCCTTGAAAAGCCTTTGCATCGATTCTTCGATAATGCCTTTTGCCTTGAAATGCTTTGCCATGTACAGGTAGGGAACTTCGCCTTTGGTTTGTGCCATGATGAGCGGAGCAAGGATTTCTTCTTCGTCAATTTTATCGGAAGGGACCTTCAATGCGATGATTTCTGCGCATTTTTTTGCGCTCGTCAGAGAACCAATACCCTCGGAGATGATTTTCTGGAAATCTGCAAAATCAGGAGCGCTATCATCAAAAGAATCTTCCAGACTCTTTTTTAGTTTTTTCAATGAGTTCCATTTACTGTTCCACATGTCCGTAAACATTTTCGGCTCCAGGGGGACACGGGTATTGCCGTCGCTCCACAGTGAGAAACAGAGGCACAGGAATTTCTTGGCTGAATCGCTCATGTCCGGCTGCATTTCGCAAAGAGTGTGCAGCAAATGCCTTTCAAGTTCTGCGGTTTCGCGCATTTCTTTAAGTTGGTCGAAGAAAGTATCAATTGTTTCCATGTTATTCATCTTATTTTTCCTCCGCTTTCTTCTTGCTTTGGGTCATCAATTTTTTAACGCGCCTGTAGGCGGCTTCAAGAGTCGCATAGTCTTTCCAGGTCTGGGCATAAATGCCGTTGCTGGTTTTGCCGTCGGTTCCGCGCAGGAATGCGTAGTAAATACCGCCGAAATGCTTTTCGAATATTTGCTGTTCGTCAAGGCCCTTGACAATGCCCTTTTCGGTTTTTCGATCGCCGTAGAACTGCTTGAGCCACTGGATTAGGCAGTAGCTGTAGAGCACGCGCTGCACGGAGTATTCGGAATCTACCTTCGCCTTGATTTTTGACGGCGTGTAGGTGCTGAGCGTGTCGGATTTCCAGTCAAGAATGGAATAACGCTTGTTGCCTTCGCTGTCCTCGCGGACGAATAGCAGGTCGATGAACCCCTTGCACATGCGGTGCAGTATTTTTTTTGCTTCGGTGTCGCTTGCGTCGGCGTTCAGGCCGAACTGTACTTCGGGCTTGTGGTCGGTTTCGGGAATGCTTGTGAGCTTGAATGTCTCGCTGCAAATGCGGTTACCTTCAATTACGGGGAGTTCCGCGTTGAGCGTGTTCCAGACAAAGCGCGTGGTGATGGCGGTCCACTCTTCCTTGTGCTTTGCGATGGGTAGCGACTGTGCCTTGAATTCCTCTTCTATTGCGTTTGTCAAATTTGCAGTGTTGATGCTGGGATTTTTCCCGAGAGCGTCGTCAAGTGTCTTGAAATTTTCGCCAATCTTGAAGAAGCGTGCCCGTTCCAGGATATTGTGCAAGGCGTCGCCCACCTTGCTTCCGCGCGGGTATTTTTCTTCTTCGGGAGAAAGCGTGTTTGGTGATTCCGCGGAGTCCTCTGACGAGGTTTCTGTAACGTTCGAAATTACGTCCCCGTCGATTTCCTTTTGCTGTTCGGCCGCAGATTCTTTTTCTGTTTCTGTTGCCGATTCAGGGATGGATTGACCTTCCTTGTCGGTACGGCTGTTGTCCGCTTCTGCGATAGGGTTGTCTGCCCTGCCGGCAAGCGAAGAGTAGGAATATTGGAATATGCTTGCTGCGGGAATTTCGCCTTGCAACTCCGCCATTCGTTTCTTTTGCTCGGTTGTTTCGCGTTCAAGATCGTCGCGGGTTAATGCAATTTCGCGTGTGTCGTTTTGCGAGAGAATGGTCTTGACTCGGTTGTAGAGCGTTTCCCATTTTTCGCGGTCGCTTGTCCAGGAGTCGTCTGCCAAGAGAACGTCGTAGGAACCGGCGCAGTCTTTTGCGAATTTTTCCAAGGCATCCATCAAGAAATGGACATGCTTGAAATACCCGCTTTTGGAGACATTGCCTTTTTTATCTGTCTTGTACCAAAGATCGTAGCGCGGGATTACAAGTATGGATGATGCTCGCGTGAAATCCACATAGAACAGGCGTTTCCATTCTTCAAGTTCTTCGCTGGTTCGATTTCCTCGGGCTGTATCGCCAAACCCTAGATGTATGGAACCATCCTGTTCGTGATATATGAAGGGCGGGTCTGAATTGGGAAGTTGCTTGAAGCCTGCGACGGAAATGACCACTGGGAATTCAAGCCCCTTTGATGCGTGGATGGTCATGACCTGAACGGCATTGAAATCGCTGCCTTTTTCTACTAGGTCTCCATTCTCATCATCGGTATTTTCTTCGTAGCGTGCGAGCCCTTCGAGGTGGCGCACGAGATCTTCCAACGAACATTTGTGGTTGTACAAGAAATCGATGGCGTAGTTCCCGATCTGGCGCAGGCGTGCCATGCTCTGCAGGCTGGCGACATCCATCAGGCGATATTCGATTTTCGTGTCCTGATAGATTTTTTCGAGCATTTCGGCATAGCGGAATTTGAGAGCGAGGTTGCGCCAGGAGGCAATTTGCATGCGCTCCGGGTTGTCAGGCCTGTCAAATTCCTTGCTTTCGCAATAGTGAAGTTCCTCGAGTTCGCTCGATGTGTCTGCGTTTCGGCTTTTGCGGGCCTTTTCTGCAACAATGTCCTTGAAAAAGTCCGTGATGAGGACTTCGCTTAGCAATCGCCTGTTCCACGAAGAAAAATCGGGAGCATTGATGGCACGAAACAGAGCAATCCATTCGGCACATTCACGGCTACGGAAGAGGTTGTTTTCTTTGTAACGCGTGTACGGGATGCCCGCGAGTCGCATGTCGGTTTCGATTTCTTCCATTTCGCTGCGGGACTTGGCGAGGATGGCAAAATCCTTGAAGGTCACGTTGCGGAGTTTTTCGGCATGCCCCGGCTTTCCGAAATCCTTGTCAAAAACCTGGAGTTTTGTCTTGCCGCCTTCCATGTTGCACCAGTCTACGATTTGCGAGACAACGGCGGCGGCGTAGGATTCCGGCGAAACATCCTTCTCGCTTAACCAGATGCATCTTGCGGGTTCTCCGCTTATTTCCGGTGCCGTTTTCTTCTGGTCTTCAGAATCGGGCGATAGAGAATCTGAGAATTTAACCAGTTCGGGTTGGCCATCGTCGGGCTTGAAGAAGTCCCCAGAGAAAAGTTTGTTGCAACCGTCAATAATCCCGTCGGTTGAACGGTAATTATGGAGCAGGGGGTTATTGTTTCTGATTTCTTTGGTTGCCTTGTTGTAAACGTTTACATCTGCACCCTGGAAACTGTAGATAGATTGCTTGGGGTCGCCAACAACGAAAATGGAATGACCCGGAACGGGTTTATCGTTTTCTTTCAGGAAAATTCTGCGGAAGATGTCCCACTGCAACTGGTTCGTATCCTGGAACTCGTCTATAATTGCGTACTTGTACTGCGCACGGAGCCTTGTAATGAGCGAGGCGCCCGCCATGACCGCCCTGTGAACCGAGAGAATCATGTCGTTGAAAGACTGGAGCTTGTTCTTTTCCTTGTATTCCAGCCAAGAATTAAAAAGTTCTGGCGTGTGCGCGATAAGGAAATTGTGGAGTTTTATTTTTGCAATCTTGTCGTCGATGCCGGCAATAAGCCCTTTCATTTCCTTGAAGAAAAGGAATGCCTCATACACTTCTTTGGGCCATGTTTCCCTAGGCGTTACTCCGTCTTTGAACGTTCCGTCAAATAATGTTTCCCCCTTTTTCCATGCGGATATGTTTTTGATGAAATCACAAACAGGCTTATCGTCTTTTTTTGTGAATTTGAGATCAGGATGCTGTTTGATTATGCCAAAATAGGACTCAACCTCCTTGAACTTGCACAGTTCTTCATAATCCTTGACCTTGGCAAGGTCCTCAAGATATTCAAGGGTGAGGGTTTTGCCCTGGAACTGGGGCATTTCCGTTTCATCCAATACGATGATGTCTTTGCCTTCGCCATCCTTGCCTTTGTAAAAGTCAGTTGCCTTGATGAACAATTTTTTTAAGCTGCGAACAAGTGAAGACGTGTCCTTTTCACCCGCTAGGAATTCCTGAAAACTCTCGTCATTACACCACTTATCACGAATGAACTGATCAACCACGTCTTCAATGGCGGCATCGTCAACCATTGAAGAATCAAACGGTTTGCCTGCATCGTAGGCATATTCCTTTAAAGCCTTCTGGCAGAAGGAATGGATAGTGAAAATGGCAGCATTATCAACATCTTGGTACGCCTTGCGGAAAGCGGCCATCTGTTCATCGCTCAGGCCAGCTTCGTCCTTGTCGATTTTGCCTTTTTCCAGAACCTCATCGATTTTTTTGCGGATGCGGTCTTTCAGCTCGCCTGCAGCCTTTTCGGTGTAGGTGACAATCAGGATTTTTTTGAGCAGAATCCCTTCCGCAATCATCTTTGCAACCATCAACTGGATGGTATATGTTTTACCGGTGCCCGCCGAGGCTTCGATGAAGAGGCTTTTGCTAGTATCGAAATTTTTAATCTTGAATTCTTCCATGTGTAAACCTCTATGCCTCTTCCGTGTACTTCTTTATTGCGATAAGGGATTTCATTTTTGTCACGGCCTCGCTCCATTCCGTCTTGAAATTTTCTGCGGAAAATCCGGTGTCGTCGCACGGATTGAACAGGCTTTTTTTATCAAAATAGTTCCAAGGACCATCAAGCAACGCATCTGCATAGGAGTAGATGTTTGTCACCTTAGAATTGTCCAGTAAGTCAACCGGAACAGACTTGCTGTAAGGAAGGGTTTGAGTCTTCTCATCGCCAAAAGCGTTCGCGTAAATTTCTTCAAGTTTATCTTTCGCGGCATTAGGAGTCATTTCAACAAATGTCTTGGCAGGGCCCTTCTGTTCCTTGTCACAGGAATATATGGAAATATCAATTTTTTGGTTCTCGTTTGCAATTTGCGGATTCACTTCGCCTTTATGAGCAATAAGCGCAAGCGCCTTGACATACGGAGGCATGTACTTGTCAAAAGGTATACCCGTATTTTTTTCGCCGGAAGACGTGATTTCGATAAGATGTGTTGTCGATGCAATATCCTTTGAATTACTCCAGCTCAGCTTGCCCGATAGGAGCCAGTGCGTTCCATCGGCGCGAGAGAACTGTAGGTCCTGAATTTTTTGTCCAAAGGACCAACTTGCCTTAATTTGTTCAATCAACCCCGGTTCTTCGGCATTATTCTCCATCTGCTCAAGAATCAAGTTTTTCTTCGCTTCGAGCGATTTCCACTGTTTTTTGCCGAACTCGCCGTCAGGAGATTTGCCCTTCAGATTGAGTTCGTTCTTGAATTTTTCTAGTTCGTCGGTTTCATTCGAAAGTTCAGCGGCGAGCATCTTCTTGAGGACGATGCTTGTGTCCAGATGGTTGAAGAATATCGGTTCAAAGAGTTCCTTCTCGATATCTTCGTCATCTTCTTCTATCAGCATCTGGCCGATGCGGAACTGGAACGGATCTTTGAGGAAATTTGCGAGTGCATAGATGCCTACGCGCTCGGGCAACTTGACCAGGTATTCCTTCTGTTTCTGGGGCGTGCCTTTTTCTGAAGCGCGATGTTTGCCAGAGGACTTCTTGCCGGTTTTTTGGCTATTACCGTCATCTTTTAGGAACATGCGCTCGTAGGCGTCCTTGTTCCGGAGGCTCTTGGGCGTAAACAGCTCGGAAAAATCGCGGTTCTCGTCGAGCGAGATGGACTTTTCTTCCCATTTTTGCGGATTGTCTGCGGGGGCGCCTTTTTCGATGAATTTGCGTAGATCGTTTACGACAGAAGAGGGGTAGAGTTCCGCGTCTTTCTTGATGTCCTTGTTCACGTAGCTCAGGTGGAAACCTTCGCCCGTACTCATAAGCTGGCACAGGAAACCGTAACGGTTTTTCGCGACGGGAGATTCGTCTCCGGGCCACGGGGGCAACGACTTGCGCAAATCTAGCGTGTTGTGTTGCCTGGAGCCAGGGAAAGACATCGCGTCGGCACCGATAAAGAACAGGTGCTTTACCGGGAGAATGCGGTTCGGAGCGAACTTCATGAATGTGACTCCATTCACGAACAGGTTGCCGCAACTGTATTCTGTGCTTTGGGCTGCCTGCAGGAGCGTCTGTTCCGCAATCTTTTGCGAGATGCCTGTGGCGCCTGCATCGAATTGCCAGCGGAGTCGCTTTAAACCTTCGGCGACACGCTTGTAAATAACGCTCTCGCTCTTGAGGGAATCGGGCGTGTACTGCATGGCGATCCACTTGTCGATATTTTCGGCAAGTGTTTCAAGACTCGTGATGCGGTTCTTTCCGAAAACAATCCATTTTTCGAGATCGCTTATGCATTCTACGAACTTGCAGAGGGAATTCTTGTCGGAGCAGGCCATGTCGGAGAACGGCCTGAGCGTTTCGCCTTCAAAGGTCGTGTCGTTTGAGGTCATCTGAGCGAGAAGCAGCCTGCGGACAGCCTTGCCCCAGTCCCCCTTGCCATTTGCGTTCTCGCGCTTGCGGAACGTGTTGGTTTCGGCGACCCATTCCTGCCAGGCCTCAACCTCGTCGTTGTCTATCTTGCGGACAGATTGCACCACAGGATTGCGGACAAGGCAGAAGAAATCGGGCCTTGTGATTGTTCCTTGGTCGAGGATTGCAAACAAGCTTTCAAGCGCGTTTTCGGTAAGCGAATTTTTTGCGGGTGAGTCAACAATCGCGAAAGGAATGTGGAGGTTGTCATCGCCCTTCTTGGGTTTTGCCGGGGTCTGGTCAAAAACCATCTTGATTGCCGTACGGTAATCGTCAAGGCACGGCGAGACAACCAGAATATCTTCGATGCGCGTGCCGTTTTGCAACAGTTTGCAGATTTCGGAATGCAGGTGCTCGATTTCGCGGATTCTTGTCGGGGCGGCTGTGACCGTGAGGGAATTGTCCGTGATGTCGCCTGCATCTAGATGCGTTGAATCTGTGCGGTGAGCGATGGCATACTGCACTTTGTGCAATAGGGTGTCTTGTGGCAAGTCGTTTCCATCGATGCCGTTGAATTCAAAATCGTAATCTGTTGCTTGGCACCAAAGTTTAATGTTGTCGCGACCAGAACGCCCCCAACTGATGAGTAGCTCATTTTCGTCGGACAGTTCTTCAGGAATGTCCTCGATGTCCATGACAGGTTCCGTACCGGAATTTTCCGCAATGCTTTGGACATGCATATTGTTCTTGATTTTCCCGATGTCGCCAGCCTGGCCGGATTTCCATTCGCCTTTCCTGACATTCCACTGCCTGCATACTTTATCGAGCGCGGTGCCGGAATCTTCCCAGAATTCCATGCACGGATTCTGGATATAGGCGTGTATCTCGTGATTCTTTGCATATTCCTGCAAGATCACGCGATAGAACTGCCCCATGCCCGAAAGCCCGAAGATGAATACCGGGACACCCTGGAATTTTTCGTCGTGGAATTTCGCGTCCTTGCCGCCACCCGCGTTGAGGCATTGGCTATAAAGGTAGGGGATAGTCTGGAATTGCTTGGGTTCGCCAGTAATTGCAGCCTCTTTGTCAAAAACATCTTCGAGGAGGGACTTTGAGTTTCCCTTTCTGTGGAAAATAGCCGAGTAGAGCTCCATCTGCCAGTTTTCGCGCTCCGCTACGTCGCTGTTGCTTTTGGCGAAAAACGGGCTCAATCCTTCATTGTTCCATTTTTCGAGAATACCGGGCGCATTGCCGTTCGCGTTCCTTGCAAAACCCTTGGGCCGGCTGGTTTCGTATTCCAAGAAAAGTGCCGCCATCTTGTTCGCGAAATCGAATAAGCGGTTTTCGTCGGGAGAATCTTCTGGTTTTGGCTCGCCGTCGCCAAACAGATAGCGCTTGACTTCGTTGCCGAGAGTCTGCCAATGTGGCCTTTTCTCTGCCGCGTCTTCTTGCTCAAGGTACGCAAGAATCACGTTTCGCAGCATATCGGCCGTTATTTTTTGGAGCAGTATATCGTTGCCTTTATCGTCGGTCGAGGTTCCGTCGCCCACCAATATATCAAACAGAAACTTGTCAATGGTGCTCTTGTTCAGGTTTGCGAGCACGCCGTGTTTTTTTACCCAGCGCAGGCGGAACCACTGCTCCAGTTTCGGGTCCGGGAAAATTACGACCGGGGCGTTAAACGGGTCGTTCCAGTTCTTGGAGATTTCTTCAATCATCTCGTCGGCGAGATGTTCCAAATTCAGGGCAAATTTCAGATGTAGCATGGTAGTAATATACTCAAAAAATGGGTGAAATGCGCTATTTTTTCAAAAAATAAGATTATCAGAAAATCTAGCACCACATTGCGACATATATTGTCGCATAGGTGTAGGCCCCAGTTGCTTGCTCCTTGTTTAACGCGGAAAATGCCGAATTTGGCGGAAAAAACGCCGTTTTTCTAGTAAAACGCACTTTTTCGGTGGAAGAAGTGCAGTTTTAAAGTTTCTGTGCTACTGATTCAAGGAGAATCCTGTAACCGGATTAGTTTGGTGACCAGGATGTCTTCAAGGTTCCTTCTGCTGTCAATGACGGTGTGGATAACTACATCCTCTGCTCGAACTTCGTACACAATTCGGTAATTCCCCTGGATTATTTCTCGATACAGTTCGATTCCTTGGTCATGCAATTCCGGGACGACTCTTCCGCTTAAAGGAAAATGTGACAAAGACAAAATATTGTGTTCGAACTGTGTTATGACAGACTCTACATAAGACTGGCTTAAAGATTTGAAGTAGCTCGCAATCTCCCTCAGATCGTCTTCGGCAGCCCCTGATACGATTACATTGTAGACGTTACTTTTTCGCATTGAGCTCTTTCCTCAATTCTTGAAAGACCTGTCTAGCCGGCTTCACCCGCCCTGCCTGCACATCTCTCTCGGATATCTGCAGCAACTTCAACAAGGCGAAAGCATCCTGCATTTTCTGGTACGAGTCGACGTCGAGAATGACCCCGCGGGCCTCCCCGTTTTGCGTAACGATATAAGGAGTGTGCGATTCGTTTACCGAATCCAGGATCTTGGCGGCATTCGCCTTGATGTAAGAAATCGGCTTTATGTTATTTAGGGATGCCATTATGGACTCCTTTTTGTAGGACTGAATTTGGTATTAAATATAGTCTTACCAGAACGCGATGTCAATAGTTTGCTTCTGTCTATGATTTTTCGTGGAAAAATTTGACAAAAGCCGCCTTTGACACGATAATTAAATAGAGACCCAAGGAGTTTCATTATGGACGAATTCGACCAATACCAGTGCTGCATCTGCAACTACATTTATGACCCTGAATACGGGGATCCGGAAGTCGGCGAAGATGCCCTGCCGGGGACTCCGTTCCAGGAATTGCCCGATTACTGGGTTTGCCCTCACTGCGGAGCAGAGAAAGAAGATTTTGAGAATATGGGATAATTTTTACCCGTACACTTCCTTCAAATAGTCCGCGAACTCGCTCATCTTTTTGCGCAGGGCGGCGGGCTTCACGACTCGGGCGACATCGCCGAAGGATACGATCCAGTTGAATAGCAGCTGGTTGTTTTCGGCTTTCATCTTTACGCTGATTTTCCCGTTTTTAGCCTTGCCGATTTGCAAGGATCGGTTGAACGGTTTTTCTTCCAGGTACCACTTGGCGCTGGCATTGAATTCAATCTCGATGTCCTCGAGTTTTGGCTCCTGGCCGCTCATGAATGCGGCGCCCGAAAGCACGAGCTTGCGGAGTTTTTCGACGACTTTCGGGTCTTCGGCGAACGACTCCTTCGCGAGTTTTACGCTCTTGATTCTGCGGAACTTTAGCGTGTAGACGCTTCCCTTGTACTTCTCCGATTCGCAGCCCACGTAGAGGTCGTTCTGGTACACGATTATCATGAGCGGGGTGCGCGTGGAGCGCCTGCTGGAATCGTCGGTGGGGTATTCGATTTCAATTTTGCGGTGGTCGTGGATGGCCTGCAGTATCACGCGGATTTTTTCGCTGGCGTCTTCCTCGAAGTCGGGAGGTGTGCCCATGAAGAGGATCTTGCTGTTGAGTTCTTCGCCGAGCTGCTTGATGGATTTCTTTTCGCGCGCGGGGAGGCTGTTCTCGATGCGCTCCAGCAACTGCGTGATGATTTCGCTTGTGGCGGGGTAGATGTTTGCGATGCGGCGCAGGAACACGAAATGCAGCATGGTGTTCTCGAAGTTCGGGAACAGGAGCCTGTCGGCGTTCTGCAGGGCGGAAGTGTAGTAGAACGTGCGCCCCACACTTTCGGCCTGGATGTAGCGGCCGCCTTCCATTTCGGCAAGGAACCGCATGTCGCGCTGCACGTTGCGCCTTTCGCTTTCGGGAATCTCGAGCGATTCCATCAGGTCGGTGACGGAGAATTTCTTGTTCGGGTTCGAAATAACCTTCGCGAAAAGTTGAACGGTGCGTTCGCCGCGGGTCTTGTCTGCCATAATATACCTCTATGCAGGAATATATAATTTTTTCATGCGATGATAATTGTCGCATATTTTTTTTGCAGACCTTCGCCGGATTTTACAGTCCCATCACGCGCCCCTGCCTTGAATCCTTGTAGGCGAGTTCCGATTTCAGCGCTTCGAGGATTGCCTCGGCGGTGATTTCGCTTTCGCTGTAGAAGCGCAGGCTTCCGTAGGCGGCATTGAAGTCGCCGGGGGTGAGCATCTTCAGGTTCCTGGCTTCGTCGGGGCATTCGATTGCCGGGAAGAATGCCTTCCACATCTTTTCGACGCTTTCGGGTTTCAGGTAGCCGAACTTGACCTTCAGCGCGAAACGCCTGCGCGATGCGGTATCGAGATCCTTGTCGAAGTTCGTTGCGGCGATGAAGATTCCCTTGAAGTTCTCCATCTGCGTGAGCATCTCGTTCACCTGTGTGACTTCCCAGTTGCGGGCAGCGCCTTCGCGGTCGCGTATCAGACTGTCGGCTTCGTCGAGGAAGAGGATGGCCTTCTTCTCTTCGGCATCCTTGAACATGGCACGGATCCGCTGTTCCGTTCCGCCTACGAAGCAGTTCAGCAGGTCGCTTGCCTTCTTGATGATGAGCTTGCGGTTCAGCGTACGTGCGAGGTGCTTCGCGAATTCCGTCTTGCCGGTTCCCGGAGCGCCGTACAGGAGCATGTTCAGCGAGTCGGGCTTGTCGCCTTCCTGCATGGTCTGCCACTTGGCATCGAAGGAGCGCGCGACTTTCAGCACCTTGTCCATCTTGGTGTCGATGTTGAGTACGTCGAGCAGGTAGCTAGGGGCGCGGCTTTCCTTGTCGCGGTTCGCGTATTCGATGTCGAGGCTCAGCAGTGCGGCCTGCGCCTCGGCGATGGTGCGCACGGTCTTGATCGGGTCTACCTTGCAGCCTGATTCCAGCAGTTTCTTGGTGCCGACGACAGCCTGCGTGATTCCGCCCGCGGTAATCGAGAGTTCTTCGGAAAGCTTCTTGACGGCATCTTCGGGCATGAACGATTTCGCATCGTGCTCGTTGATTACGGAATCCCAGACTTCGCGGCGCTTTTCGGCATCGGGGCGCTCGAATTGTATGGAGTAGTCGAAACGGCGGAGAGTGCTCTTCTCGACCCATGCAATGTTGTTCGAAATCCAGATGATGGGCATCTTAATCTGTTCCAAGAAGAAGTTCAGCGCGCCCTTTTCGCAGCAGTTCAAGATGACGTCGGCCTCGTCCACCAGGAGGATTGCCTTTTTCTTCTGGTACTTGCTTGCCGCGTAGAGGATACTGCTCATGCGGCTTTTGACGACGGAATCTTCCTTGCTTTCGCGGTGGGTGCCTTCGGTGCTGATGTTGGTAAGCACGAGCGGGCGCCTGAGTTCCTTGGCGATGGCTTTTGCGAGCTCCGTCTTGCCGGTGCCTTCCACGCCGTAGAAGAACAGGTTCAGGCCTTCGCCGATTTTCGCGTGCTTCATCATGTTGAACGCAAGTTCCACCTTCGGGTTCTTGCGGCAGAGTTTCTTGTACGGGACGCAGTCGCCCTCGTACACTCTGAAGAAGAGGCTGTCCAGGTCGTTGCCGGAATGTCCGTCCAGGAACATCCCGATGCGCTTCGTGATATCGGCTTCCTCGTCGATAATCGCCATCTTCTTGAGGGTCCCCTTGTTCGAGACGGCGGAATCGAAATCCAGTTCCGGATAGAGTTTGGAGAACACCTCGGGCATGGCTGTATCGCGGAAACGGCGCGAACTTATGGCATTCAGGAGGGTGCTGCACTGTTCCTTGTGGAAGAAAATCCACGAGAACATCAGGACTTCCATTTCGGTGTCGTTCAGGTTGAACGCCTTCTGCACGATATTCAGGCGCTTGAAATACCCGTCGTCTTCGATATCCTGGTTCTCTTTCAGGGCCTGCGTCAGTTCGCGGATGACGCTCTCGTAGAATACCTTCTGCGATGGGGCATCGAAAATGCCTTCGTGGTTCAGGTAATTCTGTACGAAGTCGGAAATTTCCTGAATGGAGCACTCCCTCTCGATAACGTCGTTGAAACGGACAATGGCGTGCATGCGGCGCTGATACGCTACCGATTTTTCGTTGTCTTCGCAACGGAGGTGCTTGCCTGCATAAGCTGCGTTAGATTCCTGGATATACTGTTCTCGTTCTTTTTCCGGCATGCTGTCTTCTTCGGCGTTGAGCTTTTCGAAGTGTGCCGAGAGGTCCTTCAGTACCCGCGAGGCGCTCTCCGTGGGGAAAATGGCGATGCTGTCGTCCGGATCGGGGTAGTTTTTGACTATGCGCAGCATACGCACCCAGTATTCGTAACTCTTGAGAGTCACGAAATCGAGATTGATTTTCTTCTTGAAGGAACCGGAACGGAGCGATTCCACCACACCCATAAAATAATCTTTTCTCATAAAAACTCCCTTTTTTACGCTAAAAATATAGCGCCTCTATGTGACATATATCGTCGCAAACGGAGATTTTGTAAAGTCGGAATTTTTATGCGACACTAGTTGTCGCATTGGACGTTGCGCTCGCGGGCTTGGCTGCCGCGAACCTTATTGGAACGTGATCCCGAACGACTTGGGAATAACGATATCCTTGTAGGTATTCATCAAAAAGTCGTCGGTCATTCCGGAAACATAGTCGGCGACGGCGCGCACTTTTGAAGTGGCGGCCTTGTAATTGTCGCCCAACGAGGCGTACCAGTGGTTTATGCCGGTCACCTTCGTGCCGGTGTCGAGTTCCTCGAGGCACTTTTCCAGGACGGTCTGGAACATCGCCTTGATTTTTTCGTCTTGCGTGGACTTTTTCGGGTTGAGGTAGATGTTCTCGTAGTTCCAGTTCTTGAGGCGGTTCAGTGCGTCGAAAACGTCTGCCGAGAAGGTAAGCGTTTCCTTGTTGATGCTGTTGTTCACGAGGTCGGTGATGAGTGTGTTCACGATGCTTGCGTTTTTGTCGCCGAGAACTTCCGTGATTTCGCGGGGGAGGTCCTTGCGTTCGATAAGCTTCAACACAATCGCGTCTTCGATGTCGCGCCCGATATAGGCGATTACGTCCGATATGCGCATCACGCAGCCTTCGAGCGTCATCGGGACCATCGCCTTTGACTTGAGCGTGCCGGCCAGACTGTTGCGGTATTCTTCCAGCAGTCTTTCCGGAGTCTTGTTGCGGTCGCAGCCGTATTCGTTTTTCAGGATTTCCCCGTTGTGGCAGATGATTCCGTCGAGCACCTGTGCAGTAAGGTTCAGCCCCTTCCCGTATTTTTCAAGGTCGTGGAACAGCCTGAAACTCTGGACGTTGTGCTCGAAAATGCCTTCGTTCTGCTTTTGCAAGAATGCCGACAAAATCCGTTCGCCGTCGTGCCCGAAGGGTGTGTGGCCCACGTCGTGGCCCAGCGAAATCGCCTCGATCAGGTCTTCGTTCAGGTTCAAGAAGCGCCCGATGGTACGCGCAATCTTTGAGACTATCTGCACGTGGAGCACGCGGTGCGTGATGTGGTCGTTTTCGACGAGGTAAAATACCTGCGTCTTGTCGATGTAGCGGCTGTAGCAGTAGGAATGGATGATCCTGTCGGAATCGTGGAAAAACTCGGGCCGCACGTCTGCGTTTTCTGCATGGTAGCGGTATGCCTGCGCGGACCTGCAGGCGTAAGGCGCAAGCGATTCTTCCTTGGCCGCCAAGCGGGCCTCGATTTGGTCTTTAGTTTCGGTGTTCCATTGCATAGCAGGGCCTTTTTTTTCAAATGTTATTCCGCGAATCCCGGGGGAGGCAGGTGCATGCCGGCCATCAACAGCTTGTTGTCGCGGGCGTGCTGCATGATGCGCTTGCGGCTCTTGATGGACTTTTCCTTGTCCATATCGTAGTTGGAATTGATTTCGGGGTGGTCCTTCTGCAATGCGTAACCGTGCATCAGGTCGCCCACCACGAGCAGGTTCGAGACCTGGAAGGCGGTATGGCCGGGGGTGTGCCCGACGGCGTCAAGCGCGAGTATGCCGTGGGGGAGGCTGTCCCCGAAGTCGAACAGGTGGAGGCTATCCTTGTAGAGGCCCATGATCATCTTCTGCAGGTCGTTTTTCGGGATGTCGTTCATCCAGGCGTCGTATTCAACCTTGCCTGCATAGATGCCCGCATTCTTGAAAACTTTCACGTCGTTGCCGGCATCGTCTTTTGCGACAAGGCCCGCGATGTGGTCCACATGGAAATGCGTGAGGTAAACCAGGTTGATGTCGTCGGGATTGATGCCGAGGGCGGCCATGCGGTTCATCGTCTGCCCGCCGAAAGCGCCGAGGCCCGCGTCGAACAGGATGTTCTTTCCTTCGATTTGCAGCAGGAACGTGCTCACTGATGCGGGAATGCCGTCGGGGAGGTTCAGGCTTGCGAACAGCGAATCGCTCGCATCGCTGAAGAGGCTGCGCGGGTTCAGCTTTTCTCCTTGGTTGTCTTGGAGCCAGGTCACTTTCGCGCCGTTTGCGAGCGTGACGGTTTTCGTGCCCTCGACAGCGCTTGCCTCTGCGGGCGCGGCATTCTCCGGCGCCGCCTGCGTGGCTTGAGCGGCGGGCTCGGCAGTCTTTTCATTAGCCGGCGTCTTGGTGTCGCTGCAGCCGAGCATTGCGAAAGATGCCATCATGGCGAAGAGGGAGAGAATGTGCTTTTTCATGGGGCCTCCGGTTTAGAGGGAATATAAAAAAGAATTACTGGTCTTCGTACAATTTCCCGTACCATTCCTTGTCGTATTCTGGATGTTCTTTCACGAAGCGCCGCAGCGCTTTATGCACTTCCCATGCGAGGCAGAGATTTTCGGCTTCGCATTTGGGCTTGAGCGCATAGTAGAGCTCGCGGATTTTTTCGTCCATGGTAATCATGTCGACTCCTTTTCCTGAGGTGGAAATTTAATCACGGAATGCGACAAATGCTGTCGCATCTACTTCTCCTGCGATTTTTGGCTTTCGTCAAATTCCTTCAGGCGCAGTTCGTTGATCATCGTTTCGAGGTTGCAGGTTTCCCCGTCGCCGTGCAAATCGGCTCCGGGTTTGGGGTCTGCGTAACCTCCCTTGGCGACCTTCTTTTCGTATTCCGTTTCGGCCAATGTCCACTTGGCAATAAAGTTCTTCGCGACAATCTCAACGTCTTCGCAAAGCTTGCCCTGCAAAAACCAGTAATACTTGCCAAAACTGCGGTTGGCGACATGGGGTTCGTTCTTGCATTCGGGGCAATATGCGGTTGCTTGGGAACCGCCCGAAAGCGGAGATCCCGTGAAACTGCGGATGAATGCTGTGCCGCCACACTTGCACTTCACCTTGAACTGGTCGGTTTCCCAAATGCGGAGGAGAGTTGCCAGCCTGAGGTTTACCTTGACGGGACTGCCTGCGATGTTGAATGTTCCCGAAGTGTGCAGGGTTCCTACATAGAGCCCGCCGCCCCTAATAGCGTAATGTGCGTCAATGTTGGCGTAGCGCGGGGTGGCGTAAATCTCCTCCTTGTGCCGCATGATAAGGTCCAGATTGTCAAACAGCAGTTTTTTCTTGCGTTCGAAGCGCTTTTCCTGGAACTCGCGCAGTTCCTTCTGCTCCCTGTCTTCCTGTTCCATTTCGTCGCTGATGAGCTTCAGGCCTTCTGCCTGGCGCTTGCACATCGCGGCGAAAGATTCGCGCTTGTTGTTCGGTTCCTGCAAGAACTGCGGGAAGGGCTTGGAATCATCAATATGAATAGCCATAAGTAATCTCCTGTTATTGGCCTGTCTTTTTATCGTTGATTTGCCTTTGTTTGTCTATGCATATATGCAAATACGTGCATAAATCTAAAACCCAATATACAAAACCCATGCGACAGATGGTGTCGCATTGGAGGATTTTTTTGAAAAAATTTTTTGAGGCTATTCGCATGCGTAATTATTTGTCGCATGTATGGAGTAAATTCTACGTCAAGAAAAAAACGACAAAGGAGTTTTTATGACGCAAAAGGAATTAATTGACAAGGTCCACCGCGAAATGGTTGGCAGCGTGCCGTTCACCGAAGTGGTTCACCGCATTGCGAAAGCCATTACCCAAGAAGGTGTCGCAGATTTCCGCACCTTGTTTGCCAGGCTTGAGCCGGCATCGAGCGCATATGTCTATGCCTATCCGAATGACATTTCGGACGGACCGTGGGATATATGATTGCTATTACTACTTTTGCTCTGGTTTCGGTTGTTTTTGAAAAAAATGTTCAAAAACTGCGACAGTCTGTCGCAGTTTTAGTTTTTAAACTCAGAAAATCTTTCGGCATTTCCTTGCAAAGCCAGACTTTGTCATTCCCGACGAAAAATTGGATGCCTGTTTTTTGTGCGGCGTCAGCATCTATTTTCAAAATGACCGGGTTGCTATCGCGTCTTTTGCCGACACGAGTGGCGGTATCAACATCTACGGAAAGGTGAACATACTGCCGTTGCATCGGTTTTAATCCATCCTGTAGAATTTGTGGCAAAGCCTTGTGCGTTGTTCCATGATAGAGAACGGCTGGGGGAATCCCTGGCTCTTTCTTTATAATCTGCGGAACCGTATGGCCGTAAAGTGCGCGAATCTTGTCGCCCACGATTTCATGACGTTTCTTTTCGGATGTCGCGATAATCTGTTCCAAATCTGCTTGAACGATTTCTCGATTGTACTCGTTCGACTCGTTCAAAGCGTGCAGTAGTTGAGCAATCGGGACGAAACCCTGCTCGTCAAGCTCCAGCTCGTATTCCCATGGAGCATGGCGCAGGGCATAGGAAATCTCCTTTGAAAGGTCAACCAGGTTCATAAGGCCTATTCCTGCTTTTGAAGGTCTTCGTCGAAATACCAGCAAGTGGACTTTCTATCGCCATAATCGACCATATAGCGGAAGCATTCCCTTTTATCATGGTATGTAACGCTATAAATAGTTCCGGCCTTGGATTTCTTCGACACAAGAACTTTATCTCCGATAATAAATGTCGGTTTGCCCGTAGGTGCAAAGCCGTCTGCTTTCACATTGATTTCGGGATAATTCTTTTCAAAGTTCGTTGATTTCAGCTTCAACACGTTGCCGTCTTCTTCAACGACAATGAAGTCGCCGCGCCACCAGCCATCGGAGACGGGGTCAACTTCTTTTGGAATGGGCTCCAAGATGCATTCCATATTCGATAGTTTGCCATAAGAATGTATTAACGACATCTTATTTCCTCCATTTTGATTTGCGGCTGAAGGCCTGTTTCGGTAAAGAAGATAGTATTTTTTCTACAACTTCCATAGACTTTTCGTTTGGTTTATAGTGCCCGCTGCTATGATTTACATTAAAAATTTTGCCATTTCTGATGTCTATCATGCCGGCACATTGGACTTTAGGATTCTTGCCGCCAATCAACATAGGGTGCGGAGAACGTTTGGATGGGCCGTTGGGATTGTTCCTTTTGCCAAAAATAAGTTCTCCTTTTTCGTTGACTACATAGGTGTAAAGGCCGTTTGCCTTCTTGCCGTCAAGATATACAGTGTTGTTTTTCATCGAAGACAAAAGTTCTACAGCGGAGGGGTTGTGTGAATATCCCAGTTGTTTGTCGTATATTCCCTCCTTGATATCTTTTGCCTGCATATTCGGCAAAACACCATAGAATGGAGCGTAAGGTTGTGAACTTCCTCGCGTTCCTGAATATAAACCTTTATTTCCGGTACCCATTATTGCCCCCTTTCTTTCGCGTAATCCAGTCGAGATAGTTGTGGAACTTGGCATATTTCAAATAGGGGCCAAAAATCTTTTTTGGCATAGCGCCATAGACAAGGACAATCTTAGGCGTAAGTGTCTGCATACAGGCTCCAAATCCTGCTTCGAAATGATATTTGTCGAACCTTGATTTGATGCATCCGTAGGTACTGACAACGATGATACTGTTGTGGGGTATGCCGGCAAACGCAATCGGTTCTGGCAAGACATCTGTTGTGTATGTATCGCGACTGCCCCAGCGAACAAGAGGAGTCATGCCCACGCCCTGACTTTGCCAATAGTGCGTTATTGCGTTCTTTTTGTAAACATTCGCTATTTGCACGGTCAAAGGCGCATCCCTGTAAAGCGAACAATCTGGTGAAATAACCGTAGGGAACTTCTTGAGTTCTTCAACGTAGGCTTGAGGGTTTCTCAGGACATCGGCAAACATCGGATCCATTTCAAAGAACCCGATAGCCTCGTTGTCCGTCGGAGCCACGTTTCTGCGGCTAAACGGAGTAATTCCGCTAGGAATGAATATCTTTTTAGGTTCGTCAATGACGGGAATCTCGAAAGCACCCTCAAAACGGGCGTTTTTTACCAGTTCTGGCTGAAATCCGTCATCGATGGCGGCCTTGATTTTATTGTTTTTGGGCATATTGCCTCCTTTTTGAGACAAATATGTCTAAACACCCTTAAAAATGCTTTTCGCAACGCGAAACAATTTTTTGCAAATTTCGCCACTTTTCAAGGCAAGGAACCAGGAAAATGGCTTTTTTAAGCTTTTTTCTTTTCGCCGTGCGAAAGAAAAATTTTCGAGAAGTATTCGTGGACTGGGAATATGCCTAATACATACCCTTACCGCTTATTGGTTCAAAATGATTTTGGATTAGGAACCGATTTGCCCCATCTATGTCAAAACGATGATTGTTCCGAAGAATGAACATATATATCTGATGACAAGGGTTACTATCGTCTAGACAATAGTTGCCCGCATTCAGTAATTGCATTGAATAAAGATAGGGAGTGTTTAAACCTATACAAATCGCAAGCATACTTTGCAAAGAAGGCCTATATTGATAATATTTATCCGAATTGATTTTCGTAAAAATCGTCGGACTTAGTTCCGTTTTTTCTTGAAAACGGCTCGAATTCCACTTTTTTACTTGAAAAAGGGCCCTTAATCTAGCCTTAAAATCCATTTTTTGAGTGCAAGAGAGTTCTTCTAAATCGGCACATTCCTTCGACCACAGGTCTTGTAGCAAGATCTGCTCCTGATCGGGTTTATGTATTGATTCCTTCTGCTGCATCTTATACTATTTTAGTCAGTTAAATTCCAAAAGGCTGAAAAAAGGCACATCTTTTTTTGAATTATAAAATCGAATCTTTTAAACAAACATCCTTTAACCTGTCGAGCAATTTGCCCGACAAACTTGATTAAAAACACGATGTCATTTACCCTATGGTCTTATGTTTCGCTCCTTTGGCCCAAGGCCAGTTTATCGTCCGCTCTACCTTGAAAGTAGCCCTTTTTCTTCACCATTCAAACTACACGTCTCACTAATAAATTAGTTACTTCAGCACCTGTAACAAAAAATATTTTACACTCTATTTCCAAATGCGTTTTGGTCTCATCTTTTCCGACACTGAATAATACAATCCGCTATTTTCATCGATCTTCATTTTGTCGTAACCTCACATGCCTATGCTTTTTTATGAATAAAAAAGGCGTGGTGTCGAATGCACATACACTACTGAGGCTCTGGTAAACCTATCCACAATATGTGCAAACGACCCACGCCCAATTTGAGCGAAGATTCTTTTTCATTGTGGATATTCTTGATTCGCCTAAAGCAAACGACCAGATTTTCAGTAGTGGAATCAGAAATCTTTTCAGTCTATGTCAAATACAATTATCTAAAGTGTTGAAAGAAGTCTCCTTAAGTTATTAATCACACAAACATCAATAATTTCTACAGTCCTTCAACGATAGCCTGCATGTTCTCCTGCTTGAGTTGCTTTTTGAAGCGAACCTTCACGCCTTCGTTTTCCAAATTTTCAAAGAATACCTTAGCCGATTCTATCTTGAGTTTTTCTCCGCCGCGTAAATCGGTGTCGGCATCTTCCACATCCTTACATTCTACAACGAGATTCAGTTCGTTTTTGCCTTTACGACGAACGATGTACATAAAGTCCGGGCTGTATGTTTCACCCAAGATGGTGGGAATGCGAACGGTACTTTTCGGAATTTTTCCGTAAACTTCGACGCCTTCGATATCGTTTAAGATGTCGTCCTTTTCAAGTGGCGAATCATATGCAATACTATCATAGAGATATTTTTCAGGAACTTCGCCCGCATCCATGAATTTACCGACAAGTCCCAAGGTTATAAACTCTTCGGAACTACCATCAGTTTTATTCAGGGTTGTTTTCTTAATGCGAGCGCGCCCCACCTTTTGATAGGAAAAACGACCCATCAGTTTTTCAAGTTTCCAACGATGGATTTCTGCGCAGATATTTGCTAGGCTGCGTTCGTTAAACATCGGCTTTCCGCCGTCTTGGACGAACTTGCATATTGCCTGGTGCATTGCGACAACAGGAACGGATTCTTTTTGCTGAATTCTCTGCAAGAATTTTCCGTAGTCAATTTTCCGTTCCACTTCATAACTATTGCCACTAGAATCGTGCACTGTAGCAACGCCATTTTGCGTAGTAACTTTTTGTCGAATGCTTTGCACGACCGTTTTTGCAAAAAGATCCTGTTTGATAAGACTCGGCAAGGCATTCTTCAACTCGTCATTCAATTTGTCATCGAATGTGAGTAGGTAATGTTCGTTCATCTTAAGCCAGAGATTCTTCAACTGGTTATAGCGATCGCTGCGAATTCTGATTTTATCGCTGCCTTTTTTCTTATTGCGGTCAACAATTTTGCGACCTGTATCACGAACCTTAAACAAGTCGGGATATTCGTCTGCAAATTCGTTGGCTTTTTCTGGATTCACAGGATGCCCAGGCATATCCCCTTTTCGCATTTTGACGAACTTTTTCCCAAGAAGTTCCATAAGCAGGTCTTCTGCTTCAATTCCTATCTTTTGGGCGAATTCTTCAATTTGGGCATCCGTGATGAACATCAATTCTTCGCGTTCACCGTTGATTTCTGCAACAAGTTTGTCAGCAAATTCTTTTTCGGTATAGTCAACGATATAGTTAAGCGTAAATTCTTCGTCGGTAATGCGTTTTCCAAATTCATTTACAGGGAGACGAAGCCCGCGACCCACTTCTTGCAACTTACTGATTTCAGAACCGCTGCTACGGAGTTTCGCTATCGTGAATACGTTAGGATTATCCCAGCCTTCCTTGAGAGTCCACTTGGAGAAAATAAATCTTCTCAAGTTATCCATTGAAAGGAGCTCTTTCTTCCTATGCAAAATTTCTGAAACTTCTTTAGCAATGGATTCTTCGCTGCTTGAGTTATCTTGCGCAAAGTAACCGCCATGTGTTGCTGAAATATCGGCAATCGATTTTTGCAGATAATCACGATACGGATCTTTTTCTTTTAAGCCTTCAATTTTTTTATTGATTTCAGCTTTTAGGATTTTTTCAAACGATCGACGCAAAGCACCATTGTCATTTCGATAGGCGGAAATATCATCAATAAAGAATAGTGCAAGGGTCTTTATCTTGTCTTCGCGATTGAAATTCTGTTCTTCCGTTTCCAAATGTCGGCGAATTGCCATACGCATCATGGCTTCCTGATAGGCTGTGGCATACATATCGGGCGTAAGGGTATCGCCGATCTTTAATACCTCGCCATTTGAAAGGCGAATTTCTTTCTTGTCAAAATCTTCTATGACAAGATTGCCAAAGTTCTCGTGAATTTCGGAAAGGGGAATCCCAAGAGCCAACGTCTTTCGATGTGATTTGCCCAGGGCATCTTCCCATGTGAATCTTGTTTCGCAGTTATCCTTGTCAATCTTGGTGATTTCTGCAACCTTGACCTTGATATTTTCTGCATCTTTTAGCGGATTGATATGTTCCTTTGCGATTCCCTTGATAAGGTTCTTATTGAAGGATTCATACGCATCAAGGTTATAAACAAGATTTTTGTAGTCTTTGACAATGTTTTTTTCTTTACCTCTGCCGACAGTCGTCTCGGGGAATGTTGCCCCAAAGCGAATCAACATTTGTGGGCAGAGATTCATGATGGCGTCCATCGCCTTGTTTCCGTCAGAAAAACGGTGAGGTTCATCGATAATGACGATGGGACGAATTGCTTTTAAGGCATCTAAAGGACAGTAAAAATTGTCAATGCCGTAATCAAAATCATCATTCTTGTAATTAGAATTGGTCAGCAATGCGCTATTGAGCAACAGCACAGAAATATATCGTTCCGATTCTCCAGGATTTTGATAAAATCCTGAAACAGCAGAGGGGAAAAGTTTCTTTTTCTTGTTTCCCTTTTGTTCCGTTCCTTCAAATAGGCGAATTTCTGCGCCATATCCGCATGTGTCACGAAAATGCCTACGCACATCTGGGTCTTCAATGAAATTTTTTGCACCTGCCTTGATTGCCTTGCCTGGAACAATCAGAATGAATTTTGAAACACCTAACTGTTTGTGCAATTCATGGATGGTTTCGGTATAGACATAAGTCTTTCCGGTACCTGTTTCCATCTTGACATCAATGTAAAGGCATGGTTTGGGAGCGACGCCCACGGCTTTTTGCGCCGGGGTAAAGCCTTTCATATTGAGTTGAAAGTCTTTTTGAATTTTGCCTAATTCCGCCTGAATTTTTGAGTCGTTTGGATAGATATCGCAATTGGCGAAATGGTTGAGCGAATGCTCTGCATGCAATGTCCCGGTCAAGGCGAGAATTCTTTCGATGGCTTCACGCTGGTGCGGCAGGTTCTTTTCAAATTGAAATTCCATAAACACCTCAGTAACGGATTTCAAGATGAATGTCGATGCCTTCAACGTTCTTGACATTGGCTTTCAGTGTGTCAAGTGTCGTCATGTCGAAACTGTAGCCAAAAAGAACGATATGCTTTGGCTTGAAACTTTTGTCTTCATCGTATTTTTTGAATAGTTCCTTAATGTGTTTGCCCTCTATACCACTATCGATAAGGTAAAGATAATCGTTGACTTTGTATGCGGTGTATCCGTTCAGATTAATCTTCTCAACATTTGCGTTGAATTTGTGTCCGTCATCCACCATCCATGTGGCAAGCACCGTTTCAGCGCCAAATTGTTTCAGGATGGTTGATTCACCGAAAGATGGATTGGGCTCAAATTTCTTGATTGCGTCAAGTGATTTTTGAGCAGCCTTTTGGATGGTGTAATGTTTGAATCCGAGATCACACCTGCTGTCAGGAAGTTCTTCCTTGATTTTGGCAGCAGCACGGCGAATGCGTTCCATGCCGATTTGATCTAATGTATGTGGCTTATGAATTGAATCAAGAAATTTGATTGCATTTTTTGTAGTGTCGTTTGGATTTTTTACAGCATCGAGATTAGAATCTAACTGAATGGCAATATAGCGTAGATTATCAGAAGTATTCCTATTTGCGCTGATAACAGAATGTGCTGTTGTTCCTGAACCACTGAAAAAGTCAAGAACAATTTGTTTTTCTTTATTTTGATGAGCCTTATTTTTTTCAGAATTATCATCATATTCAGAAATTGCAAATTTTATCAATAACTCAATAAGTTTTTCTGGTTTAGGATGATTGAAACCTTGAATTTTGAGTTTTTTTAGATCCTGAGTACCATTACTTGTACTAATATCTGTAATGTAGTCTTTTACAGAAGTGATGTCATAGTCTCGCCTTTTTGTGTAGACTTTAAAAGAATCGCCGCTTTTAATAAACTCAAGATCGCATTTGTCTCGGAGAACCTTTTCTTTTTCCCAACGATAAGCATGGTATTTGTGAATTCCGTCTGCATTTTTATGCGGGCTTATTTTAATGTACCCATTGTAAAGATGTTTGTTGGAGACATCAGAGATTTTAATATCACCATCTTTTTCTCTATAATAAATATCGTAAACTAGATTAGGTCGTGTTTGTTCATTATAGATTGAATTTCCGTTATAAAGTTCGTGTGTAGTTATATATTTTCCCTTTTCATCTTCTTTTATTTCATGATCATTGTTTTTATAAGCGATAGGCATGCTCTTATTCAATGTTTTAAAATCCAATAGAAATTCGCCTATTTTTTCCGTGTTCTTGGAGTAAACAAAAATATATTCATGAGTTCCTGCTGCCCCTAAACCAGATATTTGGCGTCCTTCGGGTTTATTTACCCAAACAAAGTTGTTGATGAAGTTTTCTTCTCCGAAAATTTCATCACATAAAATCTTCAAATTCGCCAGTTCATTATCATCAATAGAAATGAAAATGACTCCGTCATCCTTCAGTAAATCACGTGCCAGTTTCAAACGCGGATACATAAAAGTCAACCAGGCGGCGTGGGAACGGGAGCCGCGTTTTCGCATATTCATGATTTTTTCAACTTGAGCATCATCATCTAAACCGAGTTTTTCTTTCAGGTCTTTTTCGGTAAAGTCAAAGGAGTCGTTATAGACAAAATCATCCGAACCCGTATTGTAGGGTGGGTCTATGTAGATGCACTTGACTTCGCCTTCGTAAGAACGGCGCAAGTGCTTAAGAACTTCAAGATTGTCTCCTGAAAGGTAAAGGTTTTCGCTATTCTTGTTTTCTGATTTGGAGTTGTTTTCTTTGTCGGGAGTAATGACCGTTTCCGTATCCAATGCGTAAAGCAAACGTGCGTAATCCTTTCCCAAGAAGTTGAAGGTCTCGCGTTCTTCCGTCACGAGTCGTGAATCTCCTGTGGCACGCTCTGCCCAGTAGCGGATGACATCGGCATCAATGGAGCCATCTTTCGCGATGACTCCCGGTATCAGGGACTTCAGTTTTTTCAGAAGGTCCACATTCGGGTTCACCTTCTCGTTCTTCTCAATAATGTCGCGCACCATAACGGCTCCTTGAATAAACATTCACGAATCCGCTCTATTCCGTGCCACGATGTCCACAAATAAAAAAGGCGTGGAGCCGTAGGCCTACCGCTATCGAGGGCTACCACACCCTTATACCTGATAAGCACAAAACGACCCACGCCCCAGATGGGACGTGAGCGTTCGTCTTATCCTCAGGTATATAGAAAGTGGTAGTTTCGATAGCGAGAATAAGAGACGAATCTCAAAAATTCCGGTCGCTCCGCACCATTCGGTACGGGGCTATGTTAAAAAGAAATATATCATTTTTTTTCAAGAAAAGGAGGTTTCCGCCTGCGCGGGGAAGACAAAAGGGCTAATTTTTGTATATTTACCTCTGTAGAAGCTAATCCTGCTGACAGTGTATTCGATTCGGGCAGGTCGTTTAACTCTCTGCTTGACGCCGCCCTCCCTTTGCTAGCGCAATATGCCGCGATTCGAGGACAGAAACCCTATGGGGAATCCGGCCCTTGGCGATTAACGTAGAGCACCCCCACGATTGTGGGATCATCAATCTGACATAATCAGGTTTGTGAACCGGTGTTCTGCGCATTGTATGCATTTCTCCTGTTTGCAAATCTGCAAAACAAATCATCATAGGAGTTATGTATGAACAAAAAGAAAATGCCCCAGACCACCTCAAAGTCCAACAACCACCCCACAAAGTCCTTGTTTGGCGAAAACTTTCTTAAGTACCGGATTTGTGTGGTTCATGGAATCGTGACAATGATCGATGCCGATTTGGCTAGGATTTATGGTCTCAGCTTGGATCAATTTAACGAGGTTGTCAAGAATAACATTGAACACTTCGGCAAAGACGTCAGATTTCAACTCAAGAAGAATGAGTTTAAGGCTTTATTTCCAACATTAAAACAGAGGCGCTCTAGCGAACAGCCTTATGCCTTTACCGAACAGGGCGTGTATCTACTCGGAATGATTTTGGAAGGGGACGAAGTTGCAACACGACACATGGAACTGATCCGTTTTTTCAAACAGTTGAATGACTTGTTGTACCCTGCAGGCCTTTCCCGAGTTTTTTTGCAGGCAGAACAGAATGCGCGTGATATTGCGGAGCTTTCTGCAAAAATCCGGGAACTTCGCGAAATGACTCACGACCTCCGCGAAAAAATGGACAAGGCAGAAACAATGATTCGGAAAGCCAAGAAAAGAACTTCTGGATTATAGTTTTGGATTCCATGAATCCAAATGAAAAACTGCTTAAAAAAGCGAGAGCTCGTGGTCTTTATACCGAACACGAGCTTAACGATCTATGGCCCGTTTTTTTGCAAAGCAGGGGACAGCTAATAGTCAATAGAAACAAGCAGTACAGGCACATAATCGGAAGTAAGGAATTCTTGTATTTTAATGCCAAATCACTAGAAGCCGGGAAAGCGGGATATTCATTCTTTTACCCTGATTTCAATATTATTGAGATTCTACCAACGCTAGTTGGAAATGGTATTCTTGAATTTGAAGATGGTATCCCCAAAAAAGAAACCATCAAATGTCCTCACAATATAGGACTAGGCGGAAAAGATACTCTAGTTGTCACAAATGTTATATCTATTCGCTACTCATCGACTGGAATACATGCATTTCCTGTCCATCCGAATGTTTACAACGATGCTGTGAATTGTCTAAAAAAGAAAAACCGGCAGGCCCGTTTTACGGCATCGTGCCGTAGCGTACTTGTCGGTTTCATAAGTAATATACATTCTTTTTTAGCAAAAATCAAGACTATTGTGAGAAAAAATTAAAAATCCTGTGTTCGGACTCGTAAGTTTTTTCTTGCGGGGTAAATGTGCCTGATCTCCTGCTTGTGCGGGGCGCGTCCCTTGTATGAGCTGTCGATTCGGTATTCGTCAAACGGGTTGCATTGGGGCAGGCGTTTCATTTCGGCGAGTTCAAGCAGGGCCTTGAGCCATGTGATCGAATCGGTGCTGGGAACACCATTCATTCCCAAACGGATTAAATGGGGTCGTTTTGCATCGGGGCTTGGTTCCAGCTGCCAGTATTTGAGCTTGCCGACCTCTCTCCTCAGCGTTTCGGGGAAGTCTTCGAATACGATGTACCCTTCGTTAAATCTTCCGGGGTGTCCTGAACAGCAATAACGCGTTTCGCATCCTAATATGCAGTTGAGCCGCATAATGGTATCAGCAATCGCCGTGTCAATGGCCTTGTAACCGTTCTTGAACAGAATGTCAAGTTCTTGAGCGTTGATAGGACTTTCGTTGATGTAGCGGCGCTTCTCGAAGTTCACGAAGGTTATGTCGGACTGTTGCTTGACGCCGATATTCGGGCTATCCATGTCCCGGATGTATGTGATTTCTGAATCTTTCATAATTAATCCTCTTTTTGAAAATAGCATCTGTACGCGACAATTATTGTCGCAATGCAATTGTATATTGTGGAAAGAGGTTTATATGCGAATGTCGGGTTAACATGGACGCCTATGAGCTTGACGAGACTGTTCATCCGAAGCAATACGCACCGGCTGATTGCAGAGGTGGGAATTTTCACAAAAAACCGTGCTTGTGAAGAATTTCAACACCAATAAGATGTACCTCGTGGATTTCGATGAGCCCTCGGCCTAGTGCTTTACCTATATTTTGGGCATGTTGAAAATAATTAGGGCTATAAACCGTCTTCTTTCTTCATACACATCGCTCTTTGTCATCGGCGCTGCCGTTGTCGCCTTCTTCGTCCCGGTCGCATTCGGCTGGGTGCATGGCAACACGAGTTCCATAATCCTCGGCGTGATCATGCTCAGCATGGGCCTTACGATTACGATGGACGATGTCCGTAATCTGATGAAGCAGCCGCTCCATATTTTGCTCGGGGCCTGCGCACAGTACACCATCATGCCGCTCGTGGCGTTCACGCTTACCAAGATTTTCGGGCTGGACCCGTACCTTGCCGTGGGCATTATCCTCGTGGGTTGCTGCCCGGGCGGCGTTTCGAGCAACGTAATGAGCTTCCTTGCCAAGGGCGACGTGACGTACTCGGTGAGCATGACGATGGTCTCGACGCTTCTTGCGCCTATCATGACCCCGCTGCTTGTGCTCTGGCTTGCGGATACAAGCATCAACGTGAATGCTGCCGGAATGTTCCTCAACATCCTCTACGTGACGGTGGCGCCGATTACCATCGGCTTTGTGTGCAACCATTTCCTCAGCAAGAATGCCGTGTTCCAGGAAATCCGTGCGAACATGCCTGCGGTAAGCGTGATCGGCCTTGCCCTGATTGTGGGCGGCGTCATTGTGACGGTGCGCCCGCACCTGCTTGCCAACGGGCTTTCGCTGCTCTTCCTGGTGCTTGCGGTGGTGTTCTTCCACAACGGCCTGGGTTACGTGCTGGGCTATACCGTCGGGCGGATTTTCAAGTTCAATACGGCCAAAAAGCGTACCATCGCTATCGAGGTGGGCGTGCAGAATGCGGGCATGGCGACCGTGCTTGCGGCGGCCTTCTTTGCAAACCCGGAAAACGTGGCGGCACATCCGGAGGCTGCGATTTGCGTGGTGCCCTGCGCGATAAGCTGCGCCTACCATTCCATAAGCGGGACTATTGTCGCACAATTTTTTGCACGCCGCGACCGATAAATTATTTATTATTGCTTTGTAATAAGTAGGAGAAAGTTTGGGGTTATGAAAAAGCAATTATTCCTGCAAATTCTTTTATTGGCGTTTCTGCTCGTCATGGCTTCTTGTGGCGATGACGATTCGGACTTCGTTGCCCGTGGTGACGATTCCTCTGAGGAAGACGGCTCCAGCGATTCTGATGGCGATGACGGTTCTAGCAGTTCCAAGAAGGGTTCGAGTTCCAGCAATACGGGGTGCAGTTCTTCTCACAGGGGCCCGCTGTCGTCAAGTTCCCTTTACGACGTTTCTAAGATTGAGATGGGAACGTTTATCGACAAGCGCGATGGGCAGGAATACAGAACCGTTACCATCGAGGGGCAAACCTGGATGGCGCAGAACCTGAACTATGCTCCAGCATCGAGCCTCGGTTGCCATAAGGGCGATAACGAGGACTGCACCAAGTATGGAAGAAAATATACCTGGGCAGAAGTTATCGACTCCACTAAATCGTTCTGTGGAATCGGGAAGATGTGCAGCCCACCTCTGCAGGGGATCTGCCCGGATGGATGGAGAATCCCGGCTGAATGGGAATGGGAAAAATTGCTCGACAAACTGTATGGGTCATCGCCCTCTTTTAACGATTGGGATGACCTGGCTCCGTATCTGTTTTCCAAGGATAACGATTATTATGAGGGAATAGATTTGTATGGCTTGTCGATAGCTGTCCCGGGGCGTTACGATCAGTCAGCCCTGGACTTCTTTACGACCGAGCAATGGTCGTCAGGACAACCTGATATGATTAGGTTCTCCTATTGGGATGTTGATGACTATGGCCCCGCGCCCGATACGATGCCAGCCTCGTTGCGATGCATAAAGGGAGATTTGATACCTAATGTAACTAGACCGCAGGCTACATTTGGTGTTCGTGGCGAAGACCGCAAGGTATGTAACGGCGTGGAAGTACAATCTTTTATTAGCACGCAGGCCTGCAATAAAGGAGGAGAAAATAATTGTGGAAGTAGGTTAAAAGACGACGGCAGTATCTATGTTTCAGGATGGTCGCATAGTTTTGACGGGCACACTACTGACTATGGTCCATTTTATTTACTCTTTGAGGAAAATGGCAAGAAGGCGTGCCCCTTCGAATGGCACATTCCCACTAAAAGTGAATGGAATGATTTTTTATATACTGTCGGAGGGGCTTGTTATGCCGGGTACACGCTCAAGGCGCAGGAGGGGTGGGGCGACGATTATGCCCTCGATGCGTTTGGTGTCGGCATGAAACCCACGGATGACAAGGGTGCAAGTTTCTTTGTTGGAGGCTCTACAAAAGGGAAGATTCTAGGTCGAGTCTTATTTGCGAAGGGCTCGAATATGGCTGTATTCGATGACGATACCGCGAATGTGTCAGGGCTGTTTTGTATGAAGGGGCGCTTGATCGACGATACCTTAAGTTTGATGAATCCCGAACTTGAATATGGTACATTTACCGACACCCGCGACAATAGAACCTACAAGACCATAGATATCGGGCCTACCAGGTGGATGGCGGAAAACCTCAATTTCGAGACGGACAGCAGTGTCTGTTATGAAGGAACCCGCGACATCCATTCGTTCTCGTGTATGCGCTATGGAAGGTTCTACACATACGAAGACGCACAAACGGCGTGCCCTGCGGGTTGGCGCCTCCCCACGAAGCAAGAACTTGATACGTTGATGTATATAACGCTTCCTTATAAGCGTGCTCGTTATTTGGTGTCTGCGGAGAACACGACCTACGAGGGAAACAACAATTCAGGATTCTCGCTTATAATGATGGGGTATGTGTGGAATGGCAGTGATCGTTTTGATCATGCGGCCACCTACCTGTGGTCAAGTACGAAGGCCACTGATTCTACCATATATACCTTGTCGGCCTATAAAGCTTCTTATAAAGATACTGCGCTTGTTTCTGAAGCGTACGACAATCGAGGCTCTAAGTTTAATGTCCGCTGCGTGAGCGAAGAGAAGGTGGCGTATGGGTACAAGGGCTCGTACGGTACGCTAGTCGATGAACGCGACGGACATGAATACAAGACCGTCGAAATTAACGGCACGACCTGGATGGCGGAAAACCTCAAGTATGAATCGAGTAATAGTATTTGCAAGAAGGATTCCTGTGACATTTACGGGCTGCACTATACGTACCCGTTTACGAAAACGGAGGAGTTGTGCCCCGTTGGCTGGCATGTTTCGACCACCGCGGATTGGACAAGTCTGCTCGCCTTTGCCAGGGCAAACGATACGGCAACGTACGCCATTGATTTGAGATACACGTTCAGGTGGCCCACATACAACCAGGGTACCGATAAATACGGACTGGGCATTATCCCGAACACATGCTACAATGACAATAGCGGCTATGACGATGTAAATGTCAGGGACGAGGCCGTGGCGTGTATCGGCGCGGAAGATGTCGAGAACAAGAAGGGTTACTACTACATCATGTCTTCGAACGGAGCCCATGACGTTCGCGAGAACGTTTACAAGAGGTCCATAGATAGCGATCGTTACCGCTTTGGAATACGTTGCGTCAAGGACGAGTAAAAACTATATTTTGTCGTATGAAATTTGTTTTGACATGTTTGTTGCTTTGTGTGTCGTTTTCTTTTGCCCAGCTTGTGCAGAAGAAGGCTCCCGCACAGACTGCGGCAGATACGGTAAATCTTACCGGCATGTCGAAAAATCGCCCGCTGGTCTATTCGGATAGCGTCGCCCAGCAGAAAGACAAGGCGACATCCGAAGCCATCTCGGCGATGGATCTCGAGTATTCAAACGATTCCCTTACGGGAACGCTAATCGGCATTGGCGCGGATTATGTCGGTCAGACGGTAAAGAACATGCTTTCGCCGAACTCCGCCGAAGCGGATGCCGTCGAACGCGAGTGGCAGAAACGCTAGCCTAAATACTTTTCGCCGCTTTCCACGCTCTGGTAGATGAGCGTGTTGATGGTCATCGGGCCCACGCCGCCAGGGACCGGGGTATAGGCAGATGCTACGTCGTCAAGGCCCTTCTCGATGTCGCCAACGCCACCCGGATGGTAGCCGGCGTCGACCACGACCGCGCCCTGCTTGATCCATTCCTTCTTGATGAACTCGGGCTTGCCGACCGCACCCACGAGGATGTCGGCCTGCTTCACGAATTCGGGGAGGTTTTCGGTCTTGCTATGGCAAATGGTCACGGTGCAATCCGCATTCAGGAGCATGAGTGCCATCGGCTTTCCGAGGATGGCGCTACGGCCCACCACGACGGCGTGCTTGCCCTTGAGCGGGATGTTGTATGCCTTGAGGAGGCGCATGATGCCGGCGGGAGTCGCGCAACCGTAGGCCGGTTCGCCCATCGCCATGCGGCCAAAGCCCAGGCAGGTCACCCCGTCCACGTCCTTGCGGGCGTCAATCTTCTCGAAGGCGGCGCGTTCGTCGATGTGGCGCGGGACCGGGTGCTGCAGCAATATGCCGTGCACGTCCGGGTTTTCGTTCAGTTCCTGAATCTTGTCGAGGAGTTCCTGCGTGGTGGTGTTCTTGGGCATTGCCACGCGGATGCTTTCCATCCCCACGCGCCCACAGGCGTTGCCCTTCATCTTCACGTACGTGGCGCTGGCCGGATCGTCGCCCACCAGGATGGTCGCGAGGATGGGGGTCTTGCCCGTCTTTTCCTTGAGGGCGGCCACGCGGGCGCTGAGTTCTTCTTCAGTGGTCTTGGCAAGAGCCTTGCCGTCGAGGATGAGTGCTGCCATAAAGTCTCCGGTGCGCAGGATGCGCTGTGATTACGGGGAGAAAGATAGAAAAAGAATTAAAAAGCCCTGAGGGCGGATTTGTAAAGTCCGTCCTCGCGGGCTTCAACGAGGCTCGCTCTGGTCAGGCGTTCGAGAATCCTGTCGAGCTTTTTGCCTCGTAAACGGAGCTTGCGCTTTGTTGCACGGTAGGTTCCCCAAGACTTCAGCGCCATAAGGACATCTTCGAAACACCGGAGCCTCTTGCGGGATATCCGCGTGTTGGCAAGCCCGAGAAGTTCGCATTTGTCCCTCGCGGGTAAATTCGCATAGCCTCGGCCGCAGGCTTCTTGCGACATCAGTACAATGCTGCAATCATCGGAGGTTTGCTGTTTCACGAGATTCTCAAAAGAATTGTTCAACTTCTGAGACATGTAGTCGGCATCGCAAACGGAGGCCAGCTTGACCAAGCGGGCGAGGGAAGGAGACAGGACCCTTTTACGCTTGTTGTAGAAACTGGCCTCCGTGCCGTCGGACATCAAGACGAAACCGGAAATCTGATTCAATTTCCCCTTGATGAGCTTCATGCTTGTGATGGCGTTGCTAGAAGTCGTGAATACCGTGGTGTTTGCGAACTCGCCGTTTTCGGGATGCGAAGCAACTAGAACCTTGCCTTCCTTGACATAGCCCACGACACCATCGCCAATATGGCAGACGATGAACGTTCCCGATTTTTCTGCAACGAACAGCAAAGTGGACGCAAGATCCTTGATGGCGCACCCCTTTTCGCTACAGAGGGCTTCAAGGCGTTGGCCGACAGTTGCGAGGATTTCCTTTTTTACTGTGACACCATCTTTTTTGATGACGAGGTCAAAATTTTCGGCAATGTAGCTGCAAACAGCCTGCGTTGCGGCTTTGGCCCCGAAATGCGAAAGAGTGGCGGAACCCGCTCCGTCGGCAAGGGCGCATACGGTGCATCCGTCCTTGACAATGGAGCAGGTGTTATCTTGGCAGGGGGTTCCCGAAGTCAGGTGCCCCCGGCCCTGCACAGCACACTGTATTGTGGTCCAGCCCATGCTACAGTTCCGCCCAATCCTTGATGCCTTCTACGTCCAGCTGGATTTTGTCGCCCGGCGTGGACTGCGAAACCTTCGAAACGCTCTTGCTGAGCCAGGCGAAGAATTCCCTGAAGTTCAGGCCCTGCAACTTGAGGGGCTTGCGCTTCGGCGAGAACCGAGCCAGCGTATCCATGTCGGCGCCTTCACCGATGCCGATGGGGAATATGGTCAACTTGCGATCGTTGATCATTTCGCAGGTGCGCTGAATGGAGCGTGAAAGTTCCGAAGAGTCGCCGTTGGGCTTCCCATCGGTCATGAGCACAATCCAGGGCTGGTAATAGTCCACGCCGCTGGCCTTGTAGTCGTTTTTCCGCTTTTCCAGCAAGTCCAAGGCCATGTTCATGGCTTCTCCCATGGGGGTGCCGCCATTGGCATAGAAATGGGGTGCCTCGGGCTGGTGCTCAAGGGTGCTGAAGTCGGCATGGCGCATGGCGCTGCCGCCGAAAGTCACGATGGAAATCTCGGCGGAGTAGAGCGCGGTTTCGTCACTGCGCACGGCCTCGTAGAAGAGGCGCACGCCTTCGTTGAGTTCATCGATGGGTTCGTTTTCCATCGAGCCACTGGTGTCCAGGACGAGGCACACGGGCACGCGGGAGGAGGGGTTGTTTTCGAGGTCTTCGAGATTCAAGACATTGTTGTGCATAAGCACTCCTTTTTTGTTTTGGGTTTGTGGGTTTTGTTGTTGGTTATATGAACCAGTTGATAATTTCGCGAATTGTGTTAAAAGAGCTTCGGCTTACATGCGTTGAAGTAGACCGGCTGAAAGTGCCGCTATATCCGGACGTATGCCGTGGCGTAGACGCTTTCTGGCAGTGCCTAAGTCTGTTCTTGCGCAGGCATTCTAGGCAAATGCCAAACTTGCCTATGACACTCTCGTCGGTATCTTCCCTACATTGAGGGCACTTGACATAGGTAATCCCCTTCTGCTTCTTGAAGCGGGTCGGGTACACCAGTTCGGACATCTCGTCTTGCTTGCCGAATTTCCCGGAATCGAGTAACGTCAGATAATCGTTGAACTTTTTGAACCAATCATACGTACTCAACCGGCTACTTTCGGTAGAATACTTACCGCCCTTATTGAACGTGTTGTAGAAGGCATCCTTCAGGAATCTGGGCAAGTGACTCCACAAGAATCGCCAGGGTCCGTTTGGCGTTTTTTTATTAGATGCCTCGCCGAGAGGGTAGGAAAAGTCCATATTGATGATGTTCTGCTGTGCGGTCGCCCCGTTCTTTTGGTTGTAGGGCATTTGGCCGGTGACCATCAGCGAAAACAGCAGTACCGCCACGGCAAAGTTCTCGTTACCCACCGTACGGAGACAACTGTTGTAATGATCTAAGCCCTGAAGTTCTGGAGGCGTAAACGGAATGACGCCGACAGGGCAAGGAATGCCGTCAACCTGGTACGAATCGCAGTCCACAAAAAAGATATCCTTAGGCGTCTTGACAAGAATGTTGTCGGGATTGATATCGCCGAGAATAATCCCGTTCTTGTGCAAGTAACCAATCTTTTTCAAGATGGTGACGCAGAGTTCGACCAGGTCGCGCTTTTTCCAATTGGGGAACTTCTTCAAGAAAAGCGGCTTCGTGTAAAGACTGCGGACCTTCTCGCCCTCCGCCTTTTTCATCAGGTACCCTACGAACTCGTCTTTTGAGTTGTAGAGCAGCGCCTTGGGTAGGCAGATTCCGGGGAAGTCGATTCCCTTCTGTATCAACTTCTTGATTTTCGCCAGCTTATGCGTCGTTGTTTTTTCGGGCATATAGACCTTGGCCACATAGCTGGGCGAGTTGGTCTTGAAAACATGGCCTTCGCCCCCGCCTGCAATTTGGGCCCCCAGCACAATAGATTGCCCGTTTTCTGTGTGCATAATGTGTCCGGGCCTAGCAACCTGCGACACGGGGAGCTTCTGGTCCGGCGCAATCGTTTGTGTGCGCTTATTTAACATCGTCTTCACTGTCGTTCTCCATAGATTCGTTGTTGGAATTCTCGTGGTTTTCAAGTTTGCGGGTACTCAGCCCTGTCGGCGAGAAGGCGTTCATGGCTATGACGTCTGCAAGTCTCCTGCAATGCGACAGTGGGTCATCCGGGAAGATTATGTCGTAGCGCTCTTCCGTAAAGTCCGTTCGCGTTGTCAATGTGTCGGAAGGGATGTCTTTCAGGTAACGCTCGTTGAAAATCTTTTCGCGACTGACTCCGCCTGTTCTCTCCGAAAAAAAGCCTATTGCCTCAAAGGTGTCTTCCCCAAAGGAGGCGTTCAGTACGAGCTTGTATTCAACGGGCTTTTTGCTGAGCTGTATCGTGATAAAATAGCGACAGTCGCCATCGTCGAACCAGTCGATGACGGCTATGTCCTTGCCAAAATCAACCTGCACTAGATCGATTTGGCACTGATTGATTTCGGGCATCATGTTGTTCCTGAGAATCTTTTTCACGAACACGAATGCCTCCGTGTTGGGCGTGTCGAGCGTTAGGGCGACGCTGCCATTGTGGTTGCGTAGTCGCTTATAGCCATAGGGGAACATGTTGATGACATCTTTGGGTTTCATAAGTCGGTTGGCTCCTTTGGTAAAAAGGTGGCCCCCATTTTAGTATGCGCAGGGGACCTTGGCGCGTTCTCGGTCGTCCACAACACTACTTACCGAGTTTTTCTGCAGCTTCTTGGACTGCCTCAATGATGGGCTTTGCCGCATCAATAAGGGTCTTTGCCACTTCGATCACATCCTTGATCTGCATAGGCATTCTCCTTTAAAGGGTGGCCCCATCATGCGCCGGGGCCTTCGCGCATTCCAGCTAGCACCCACTTGGCACTAGGCGTTTTCGTTGTCTTTGGCCGTCGCCTTCTGGTAGATGGCGATGACCGCTGCAACGATTTCAAGAACCATCAGAACTTGCTTCATCGTTGGTTCCTCCAAATCAAGGTTGTCGCTCCCTGTTTACTATGCGCCGGGAGCGTTCGCGCAGGAGCCAGATTCCTTGCTAGCCGAAGATTCCCCTGAAGAAAGACTTGGCGATACTCTTGACTACGCCGAAGGCACCGCCAAGAAATTTTCCGCCAATGCGACCGAGGAAACGGCCTGGAACACCGCCAATCACGCGGCCTACGTGCCCGCCGATTTCGGCGCCAACGCTGGAATATTCCGAAACCGATTCGGCGATATCGTCCAGGATTCCGTCACGGTAGTCCTTGAGATCATCGTCGTCCTTCCACATTTCGCGATCGCGGTTGATGTTGTTCGCATAAATTGTTCGTTTGTCCTTAGGCGTGTAGTGGACAATCTGGTACAGGAGCTTGGTCAGGTTGTAGGGCCTCTGCGGAGCATTACCATCCTTGTAGCCTGCGCTATAGTAGATGGGTTCCACGTCAATGCCCGTACTTTCCTTGATGCGCCGCCTTACCGATTCCACCTTTTCTTGCAGGAACCTTTCCAACTCGGGTTCGGGCTTGTTGTTTTCACGATCCCAACCGCGCCCCTTCATTGCCATGTCTGCCTGGTTGATCGCGATGATGATGCGGCCCTTGTCTTCGCCCAAGTTCGGGACAATCACGTTGCTGATGAGTTCGAAAGACGTGCCCATGTCACGAGAACTGCCGTCGAGAATCACCAGCACGAGGTCGATCAGCGGATTGCCATCGCTATCCTGTTCAAGGAGCTTTGCGGTGAGGTTTTTCGCGTGACGGTTGTCGGCTTCCTTGCCGTCGCCGAGCCCCGGGCTATCCCACAGCACGAGATTTCCGAGTTCGTACTTCTCGATTTCCATGGTCTCGGGATCGACCCCTACGCCCACCTTGGACACCTCGGCGTCAAAGAGGGCGTTGATCGTGGAACTCTTGCCGCACCCCGTGGCACCCGTGATGAGAAGGTTCACCTTCTTTGCCTTGAGAAGCAGGAGGTTGGCAATCAGCTTGCGTTTGACCGCTTCCGGCAGGGACGACGATTCGATGTCGCGTTCCATCTTGGCAATGAATTCTTGATTGTTCTTTGCGTGTGTCATTGTATGACTCCTTTTTGAGTTATTGGATTTGTTTACCTTTATATCAATCTTGCGATGCAACGTGTCAACCGGTTTTATTGATTTTTTTTTCATCGCGTTTTATGCGCAGCGGACGCTCGGACGGTAACGCGGAATCTGGTCCACCATGGCGTCTATCACGGCGCTAATGTTGTAGCCGGTTTCTGCCGAGAAGCACACCGGTGTTCTGATGGACACTCCCGTTGCCTCATAGACACGGCGCTTTACCGATTCGGCCTTGTCTCGTAGAAACGATTCCAGCACTGCGTCGGGTCGGTTGCCTGCATGGTCCCAGTGAGTTCCCTTCATGGCAATGTCGACTTGGTTAATGGCCAGAACGATTCTGTCGCGGTCGATGTTGGGTACGATTACCTCGTTCAAGAGCGAGTAGCACGAGCCCATATCGCGAATGCCGCCTTCGAGCACCACGAGGACCATATCCATAAAGCTATGGCGCGAACCATTGTACTCGTAAGCCATCAGTAGCGCTTTCACAATCTTGCGCTTGTGGCGGGCGTCAGCCAAGGCGCTGTCGCCAAGCCCCGGGGTGTCCCATACGCAGAAATGTTCGTTGAGCTTGTAGCGCTTCACGTCCATGGTCTGGGGGTCAACGCCTTCGCCCACCGTTGCAAGACCTGCTCCGCAGAGCGCGTTCACGAGTGTTGACTTGCCGGCGCCCGTGGCGCCTACGATCATCACGTCGAGCGGAAGGTTGTCGTTCAGCCTGCGCCTCATCTCGTATTCTCGGTAGTTCAGAAAGTTTTTCATTTCGTTTTCCTTCTCCTTCTCTCATTAGCGATTCTTGGGATAGACGTAAATGGTGTTTGTCTTCCCGTACCTTCGATTCAGCGATTCATTCAGGTAGATTATCTCTACACTTACGGAGCCGGATTTTAGGGAAGACAGCTGCAGCACATGGACGTTACGGAATCCGCTCTTGTCGCCGTTAAGATTGAATTTGTAAACAAGTTCGGACCCACTCTTTATCACCGAAATATTTCCGCGCCCTTCGGACAACTGATAAAAACCAAATCCATTTTCCGTCTTTATTTTAATGACTACAGGAACAGAGACGTTCGTCTTTGAATTCCAATGGTCCGTTTTAAGCGTTGCCTTGAACCGAATGTATAGTGGTACACTTTCCGAAATCGAATCCCCTATATCACTGTAGGAATACCCCCATTTATAGCGATTGACGGAATAATCTACGGTGTCCCCTTCAATTTTCCAATCGTCGTAATCGCATCCGTTAAAGCATCCTTCGTTGGCCTTTTTATAGGCCTCGGAATTCTTGTTGATTGAACCGTCCGGATTGAAAATGCCGCCCGCGAAGGTCGTGCAAACCATAATTGCGACCATAATCCAGGTGGTTTTTGCTGTTTTTTTTGTGATGTTTTTCATTGTGTGACTCCTTGTTATGAGTTTTTTGTTGGTAAAAGCTTTTTTTTGATTTAATCCATCGGCTCTACGGGCAAGCGTTCGGAATTCTGACTGTGGGTTGCACGACCCCGTCAATGATGTACTTGATGACAAATTCCGTAGGGACAGAGGATGTTCCGCTATATAGGATGTCTCCGGTCACCGATACGCTCTTTCCTTTTTTCAACTCTTTCGCCCATTCGTTTTCTAGTTTTTTATAGACGCTGGAATTTACTGAACGGCTCATGGGAACAAGGTTTTCGTAACCTCCGGTGCCACCAAACTGATTGCCAACCAGATGTCCTCCCACGCCACATTCCATTTGTTTGCCGATTTTGGGTTCTACGCCTTTGCTGCCCCTGGGATTAGCCTTTGTCAACCTCAGGTTAGCCGAGAAACCTTTGATGCGGGCATATTCATCTGTTACGTACCGGGTCCCATTGTCTGTATAGCCACCAACTCTATAGGTCGTGTTTTTAGGAATGGCTTTTGGACTTTGGAGGTCTTGTCCAATTGTTTTTACTGCCTTGAACTTGCCCCATCCAAAAGTGGCCGCACCGATAAATGCCCCCCACATACAGCCTTCTGCAGCGCCTTCAATCACGCCTTTGCTCGCTGCAGCGAAGTCGCCGTTTTTTATGGTCTCAATTAGTCCCTGCAATCCTCCACCAATGGCGGCACCGGACACGCAACCCGTTGCCGCCCCTCTGGCAGAGGCGAAAGCAATGGCCGCAACAGGCTCTGCGCCTACAGCGCCGGCAACAACGCCAATCGTTCCGGTAACAACCACTACCGAGGCGCCTACACCAAACTGGGCAATCACCTTGGGCCAGTCAATATCGTACTTGCCCTTGTAACGGTCTTCCATTTCCTCGACCTTCAGCGTTTCGACACGCCTACCGCCATTGTCAAAATGGCCCGATGAAAAGACTTCTTCGGCGAACGTTTCTGCTGCGAAAGTCTCTTCGGCAAACGATTCCTCTGCAAAGGATTCGCTTGCAATCACTTCGCCCGCAAAAGAACTCCCCGCAAAAAGGAATAGTATCGCCAGCGCAAACTGTGTCAGAATTTTGCATTTTACCATTTTGCAGTTCTCCTTTTGGAAGGGCGTCATCGCCCCGCAATCATTATTTCATCTCGTGTAACCACAGTGTCAACCATTATTCTCTCAGCATGGCGAGAACTTCATTGCGAATGCTTTTGGGTCCATATTCCCTATACGATTTGAAGCTCCTGCTGACTGCTTGACGCGAAATTCCGAGCCTATTCGCAGTAGAACTCAGCTTGTTGTCTCCTTCCTCCGACAAAATACGGTACAGCATTTCGGCATTCTTCCGCACGGCGCTGTCTTTTGGCATGGATTCAAGAACCTTTTTGACCATATTGACTTTGCTTGCATTGCGGCTATTATTGGCGCCGTACCCGTTATTGTTACTATCAGAATTGGGGTGACGATAAGGTTTCTTGTTTCGGAACGTATCACAACCGCTCTCGGAAATTTCAGATTCTTCGCCGTAAAGCTGTTCTCGCTGATAGAGCTTTGAAGACGCTTTGTACAGATTACCAAAGCACGACCAAATTTTCCAACTCAGCCACGTTTCGAAACTAGCCATGGCCGAGGGGTCGTAATCAAGGTATGCGTCAACAAAGGCCTCGTAAGCGGCATTGACAACCACACGCTGTTTACGCTTATCGCCGTTAGGCAACCACGACACTTCTCGATCAAAAGGGAACTGCTTGAAGTGAATCAATGCCGCCGACTTGACGGCCTCCTCATAATACTTGAAGAGGGTGCCAACTGAGGCTTGGTCGCCGTTTTTACGGGCGTTCTGGATGAGCTGGAAGCCGATTTTTGCGTTCTTCGTCATACTTCTATCTCCTCGGCACAAGGCCAAACCGATACCGGGAACACCCCGATCTCGTGTGTTGAAGTAGCCCCCAGTGGCTCCCGCCACCAGTGACTTATGACTCCCGCGTTAGAGGAGCGGGATGCCTATGAGATAGAAGGACCCTTTTAGCCGGGGGCTGGTCGGTCCCGAGTTATACGCCTTCGGGCAGGGCGCGGTTCCCCTAGAGGATTTTGCCGAGGATGATTGCTGCGAGTAAGAGCATACTGTTCTCCTTTACCTAAGTTGATTCCTTTATTTCAATCATAAACCCCAAGATGTCAACCTCAATTTGAAGAAAATTTTTAGGCCGCGGCGCCATGCATACGGGCGATGATCGTATCCGTCGCCGTTGACGAGTAGCGGCTGAAAAATTTCTCTTCCTCAAAGTCAACTTCCTTGAGAGCCTCGCCAAACGGCACCTCCATCAGCGGGCGGCTATAGCGGTATTCGGCGCTGCCGTTCTGGAACAGGCAACCATTTGGCGCAATCATCAAGTAGCTCTGCGTCATCACGGAATTGTCCTCAACATAGATGTGGCGGACGTTACCATCGTTGCCGAACAGGTCTTCGCGGTAATTGTTGCGCAGGAACTGGTAGAACTGTTCGTCCGTAACACCCTTGCAGTCGCCGAACGGGAGCTGGCGCAGAATCTTGTACTTGGACACGTCAAGGGCGGCCACCTTATCGACAAGAACTTCGGCAAAGTTGTTCTGGTTCACCACCGTATTCACCTTCACGCGAATGTTCGGATTAATGGCGCGGAGGGCATCGAGCTTGGCCGAAATTGCCTCGAAGCTGAGCGTGCGGCCATTGCACTGTCGCCCAATCTTGAGGTTCGTGTCGTGATTGAAGGAATCGAGCGACACCCCCACCTGCGAGAGCAGACGGGCGAACGGGAACACATTTTCAAGATGGCTACCGTTCGTAATCACAGAAACCTCGGCACCGCAAGCCACAGCCGTTTCTACCACGAATCGCGTCTTGTCCTTGAAGAGGATGGGTTCGCCTCCGACAACGCTTAGACGCCAAGGTGCGGTACCTGCGCCAAAATGTTCCGCATGGAAACGAGCAATATTCTCAATGACCTTGCGGATTTCTTTCTGGGAGATGTTCTTTGCGTTCTTCGTCATGGGATCCATCCTTCATGGCCCGCGAACCGCTTCAAATCGCCCTGATTTTACCCGCCAAGACGCCATAAGCGGGCCGTGACATACGCCACGGAATTAATGAAGCGGCCTAAGGCCTATGTTTCGATAGAATCCAGTTCCGAAGAACCAGGTGGTCAGCCGAAGCCAACCGAAATAATAATAAAAAGCTGAAACTGAACTTCAACTTGCTTAGAATATACCTCTTTTTTTAGCCCCTGTCAAGAGGGTAAGCGAAAAAAATGAAATTTTTTTTTCAGGAGCGTGTTTTTTTTGAGATAAAAGGGTTGTTCGCTGATTCTGGCATTACATTATTGAAGTTGTATATCAATCAAAATTTGGCAATTGAAACCGTTCTACAACTATTTTGCAGTTTCTCACCTGTTTTCCGTTTAAATCATTAATAACTTTATCTACGTCGGAATCTTTAAATGTAGCGTCTATTACAGGATAACCATAAAAAGTTGTCTTAAAAGGCTGGCGGACGGCTAGGAGTTTGAATTTTTCTGTCAATTTATAGAAATCGTTCACGGAGAAACCTCTAGGAAGATTTCTTATATGTACGTTGTAATTAGGAATTTGAGAGTTGTAAGCGCTAACAGAAAGGAATGATGTGTAATTGAAGTTTCCTTTAGGTTGTTTGATCAATTGACAATTATTTTGTTTAATAAAATCTTCTACATTTGTCTCAAGATTTAGTACGGCGTAAACTTTTTGGTTATCTGGAGTAGTGCGTATATCTTTGCTTATAACATTGCAGTCAATGATAAGACTGTCTAAAATTTCTTGAGCATCTTCTTTATTTTGTATAGGAAAATCAGTGATAAATACATTCCAGTCTCGTGGAATAGCCGGCGTTGAGGTCGTCTTTTTTTGTTGCGTAACAATTGGCGTTGCGGTTGTTTTTCTTTGAGAATCGGCAACTTGATTCTCTGAAGAATATTGCGACTTTAAAGTCGAAAAAAGATTTGCAAAATGATAGTGATTCGTACTTATTACGATCTCACATATTTTTATTGCCTCGTCACGCTTTTTTTCCGTATGTAAAAGTTCTGCCATGCTATATAAAGCACAACCAACATAATGAATCGTTTGAGGCTCCCAGAACTTCATTTTTTGTCCGTAAACTTGTTCGGCAAGTTCTTTGCCAACATCTTTGTATACGCTTTCCCCCTTATCTTGGCCTTCATTAGGGTTTTCTTGTATATATTTACAACGATATAGTACGAGTAATCCTTTCAACGTGATTAACTGCGTTTGCGACCAATCCATGTCTACTGTATCAAAAAATTCATTGATGATAGCAATGGCGTCTTTCTTATGATTGTCTTTAGTTCTTGCATACTTGGCCCATTCTATAGTATAGTTTGCGAAGATTTCCGTTCCCTTGAACATTTCATTATGTTTTTTGAAAACATCATACCCGTCTTCACCACGATTATCGCATTCCTTCGCTTCCTTAATTACGGCGACCCTTTTTTCTTTAAGCGAAACGGCTTTGGATCCATTATAAATTTCATTATATTTACTTTCAAAAATCAGTTTTGCAAAACGTGCAAAGAATCCATTAGTTATTTGTTCTTTTTTACAAACTTTATCGTAACGGGTTTTCCAAGTCTTTTGTAATGAAGGAGACGATTTTTCATACCGATGCTTCATTAGTTTGATAATCAATGGCGTTGTAATCGTAAACGAATTGTCATCTGTTGTTAAAATACGGTATTCTTTTAAATCATTTAAGGCTTTTTTAAAATCAAGTTCAGTAGCCTCATCCTCTTCTTCTGCAAATACTGTTCTCAAATCATCAATGGATCCACTAAGCGTACCCATATTTGAATTTGAAGGCTCTTCAAGGAAAAGAGCCATAATACAAAAAAGGTCTCGAGCATATGGACTTAGCGTCTCATACATATTCCCATACATATAGTCAAATACATTTGAACTATTGATAAAGTCTTCATTAATGGAGTTGTCAAAACCTTTTCTGTAAATCACTTCAGAAAGATGAAGGAGGACTATAGGATATCCGTTTGTTCCTTTATAAATTGCCTTTCTAACATTTTCATCCTCTAGTTTTCTTTGCTCTTTTTCACTGAACGTATGTATTTCTTGCAAAAAGAGGATACTCTCCTTTTCACTCAGGTGCGTAGTACGAATCTCGTTGTTAGAAGAAACATTCTGATCTCTTGTTGTGATAATAACCTTATGGTGAATCGCGTTCAATTCTTTAATAGCGTCTGTGATTTTTTCCGAATCACTCTCATTAAAAGACTCAAAATCATCAATAACCAACAGGATTCTTTCATCATTATTCTTAAAACAAAAAGAATTGCTATCTATTTCTTCGGAGACCGCAAATATTTCGCGCAATTCTCTTTGTATATCTTCAAAAGACGAAACATAATTACTCTGTTTTTTTTCGTCTCTTAAGATATCTCTGAGAACGCCCTCCTTGTAATCAAAGGTACGTTTCTTTGCTGTCAAGAAGATTATATATGAAAAAGGACATTCTTCGTCTTTGCTGAGATCATCGCACAGTTTTTGAACAATTGCCGTTTTCCCAATACCGCCCATTCCTCGAACAACTGCCAAATCTGAGGATTTGTTTTCTAAAAAATCCTTAATCTGATTTATTATAGGAACGGCAATTTCCTCAACAAATTTTGAATAATTTCGTTCAAATTTATTGATGATTGTTCCGTTGTCCATTTCAATTGTCTTTGATTCCGGATCAGGTTTTTTGTATACTAGTTCTGACCACTCCCGAGTATATGTCTTTTCTTCTTTTTGAAAAAGATGGTGATAAAGAATTTGACCTAAATTTTTTCGTTTAATTTTATCTATAATATAAATATGCTCGCTTTTAAGAGCTACAAATGGAGAAACTCTCTGAAATTTAGAGTAATCAATAGGCTCACGGTCGTACATCATGTCTAACGAATACACATTGTCAATATCAAAAGATATATTTGATGATTCCATCTCAAATCGTTCTCTTTGCCCATCATATTCATAACGTGTTCCAAAATAGCGATTGCCATCAATTTTGTTTACTTTGTAAAGGTTATGATGGTTTTCTAAAAACGGAAGTTTTAAGAGTTTTAGACTGTGAAATAGTCCAGATAGTTGATTTAAAAAATCTACATAATCTTCTTTTTGGCAGCTAAAAGAGTGCCCCCATCCAATATTTCTAATGCTAGTATACTTATAAAGTTTTTCTTTCAGCTCATCCGTCAACAAGACCTTACTTGCATCCATTTTTTCACAGTATTGCAACAACTTGCCTGCAGATGCACCCATGTTTAAATCACTTATAATTTGATCTATTAGATTCTTATTTTTCACGCCAAACATGTTGTATGACGATGAAAACAAAGATACTATAACATATTCAAACCATACACGGTAAAGATTTATTCGGCAAATACACTCTTCATCATATTCGCTCAATTCAATTTCTTTCTCGATTTTAGATAAAATGTAATCCATTTTCTTCTCCTTCTTTATGCGTAATTAAAAGGTAAAATCATTGCAGAGTCCCATATGTCCTTGCTATTAGCTTTGGAGGCTAAGACTGGATTCATCTTCGCATATGTGGCAAACGATTCGCAGCGGCCGCATAAATCCTTGTAGAGATTGTCATACTTTTCAACAGATTTAGCCCCTAGCACATTCAGTATTTTCACTGAAGAAAGCGTCAAGGAATTTATAGTAAACTCTGATGCGCTATTCATGACATCAATGGACCTATTCAGTAAAGCAACTGAAGTATCACGAGAACCATTGACAAACTCATTGCAAATCGCGGCCCACTTTAGCACTAATCCACCAGGATAAGCATCAAATTCACGTTCGGTCCATTTTTCTAATGAAACCGGAGTTTTCACAATAGGCTTTTCCACTTTCATCGAATAGGCCCATATTCTCAGGAAATTGAGGACAAGCCAGTTATCAATCTTCTCATCGCCATTCAAATCATGCGAAAATTGTTCCATCGTTTTCACTTCGCCAAGAACTTCTTTCTGCTGAATTTCAAACCACTTAACAGCATTTTCAAGGTCTCCTTTGCGAAGATACTCCACCACCAAAAAACTTGACGGCAAATTTCTCATGTAATTGGAGTGATTATAATCTTCTAGAAAATAATTTATCGCCTCATCATGCTTTCCCGAAAAGGCTAATGCCTGACCAACGGTTCCACAAATCACAGAATAACGTTTATCCGTAAAAGGGTCCTTTTTTATATCAATTTTTGCGTAAAAAGGATCCTGTTTAATTTTAGCATTATAGTCTTCCAAGATTTGCTCATAATAAGTAGAACTAAAGTCATACGAATTAAAGCGCACCTGTGCGTAGCTTTCTACCCAAAATTCTTCTTCGATGCAAGAAAGTTCAGCATATTCGTCTTTACTCGTGCAAACTTGTAAATAACCCTTTATTTTTTTCGCCAAAGCTCCCACGGCATCAAGATCAATACTCCCAGAATGTTGTGCATACTCGCCTTTCATTTTGGCATATCGAGCGCATACGATTGGCGAAGGAGAAAACCTGTCTATAAAATCATCGAGAAGCTCAATCAATTTACCAGTTCTTAAGAAATCCTCACCCTCCGTTCCGCGATTGCGCATTTTTTCAGTGCACAGGTCTGTCAAAATTTTCCAAACATTATCGTAGTTCCTGCTTGTCACGGATTCAAAGAGTTTATCTAAATTAGTCTTGGCATTTTTGGGTGTATCAAAGAAAAGAGTTCCAATTAAACGAGCGGCCTCATCAGTTTCACCAGATTCGATAAAAGCCTTAACATTGTAGCCCTTGACAAGACTTCTCTTTTTAGCAACTTCGTAATCATCCACACCATAGCTATTAACTAGAGTCGCAGCAATATCAGCCAGAGCGGGAAAAACATGATTATTTGCAGATTGGCACTGAACCACGCTAATTCTTATATGGGGGTATGAACTTTTCAAAAATTTTTTTAGTGACTTTGACAATTTATAATGATATTCCATTAAAAGTTGAAGATACTCTTTTTCCTTATTTGAAAGTTCTTCTAAATTTCCAAAACCACTTTCATCGGTATGCTTTTTCTGTTTATTTCCATATTTACAAATAATATCTACAGCTTTTTCAATATCCTGGACAACCACTTTATCAAAAATACTATTTTTCTTTGCCATCAACTGACTGACAACGATATCTACAGGATATTCATATCCAATGACATCCAATGCACGTTGAGCAATAAACAATTTTACCGAATCATTTTTCTTGAATAACCCAGATTCAAACACGTGACCCAAAATTTCATAAAGGGAATTTAGGTAATAATTTTGGCGATTCCCTACAAATTCCGTATTTTCAGACGATATAAAGATTTTTTCAAAGTATTCTTTTCGAATTTCATTATCTCGTACAAGTTCCATTGAACGATTCAAAAAATCCTGTCCCGAAGCAAGCCTTACATCACTAGCATGAAAAAAAGACCTGATTATTTTTTCAAGAAAAAAATCTTTTTTTATTAAAGTTTCCTGATAATTTTCAGCATCAATATTTAGCGCACATTGTCTTAAAAAATCTCTTAATTCCGGTTCTGCTTTTTGAGCGAGATTACCATCAGGAAATAGTTCCTCATATTTTTTTCGATCAGCAAAAATAGCGCAACTTTTTAAGAATTCGTCACATTCGGGATTATTTTTATTAACCAAAACGGAATCAACAAAAGCCTCTTTATACTTTTGAAGGTCTATTTCTTTCGCACATCCCTTCAAAAACTTTTCACATTCTTCTTCATTTTTCCTTGTAACAACAGCACAAACGAAAGACTTGTCATCCTCCGCAAAGCAATCAAATTTACCCGTTTCATCAATACCGATGTTCCATGTCGTCATGATGGTTTCCTAAAAAATGTGATTCTTTGATAATCTACAAAAGCCAGATAATTTATTTTGATTGTACTTTTCCAATATATATCTTTTTTAAAGCGTTGTTCCTACAAGCAAAAAAGTTTTTCCCAGTAAAAACGACAAAGGCCGTGCCTCAGGCACGACCTCGCATTTTTTTTTGGCTCTTGTCCGCTTACACGACCAGGTCGAGTACGGCGGGGATGACCAGGCATACTATTGCCCAGGGGTAGGATAGTGCCCCGCGGAGCCATCCGGTGGTGGGCCGTGCCTGCGTTGGCATGTGCGACACCACTTTGGGTGTAACTTTCACGGAAACGTCCAGCGCTTCCTTGATGCTTTCGACAGAGGTGTCGAATAGACTCTTATTTTCGGCGGCTTTCGCCACCATATTCATAAAGTTGCTATTCATGTTTTTTCTCCGTCCATCCCTTGTGTATAAAAATAGAAACGTTGCGCGGGGTTTGCAAGCGTTTTGGTAACTTTGCTTTTACAAATTGTCCATAATGTGAACCGCCTCACAAATCTGGGGTGAAATTGCCCGAATTGGGCAGAAAAAGCCATTTTTGGCCCTTTTTAACCCTCAAAATGGCCGTTTTTCGGCCCGAAAACGTGGTTTACTGGAACGAAAATTCCTAATTTTTCGTGTGTTAACCATCACAATATGGAAAAACGCCATGAAAACGACGCAATACGCACTTCTCGCAGCCTCCTGTGCCGCCCTGCTTGCCTGCGGTGGCAACAAGAACGCCGCCCCTGCAACTGACCCGACTCCGGCCCCCGCTCCGGAACAGGCTGCCGCACAGCCAGCGAAAATTTCGCTCGACAGCGCCATCGACCGCTACAGTTACGCGCTGGGCATGGACCTGGGCAAGGCGATTGCGAACATAAACGTGCCCCTGAAGGTGGACGTGGTCATGGCCGCTATCATGGACGAGGTGGATTCTGCCCGCACGGTTCTCATGACGGATTCCGCTTCGGAGTCTGCGCTGCAGAGCCTGCTGCTCCTTATGCAGAAGAAAAAGGAAGAAGACGAGAAGGCTGCGGCGAAGAAGGCTCTTGACGAACAGGCGCAGTTCCTTGCGAAGAACGTGCTGGATTCCACGGTGAAGGTCACCACGAAGGGCGTGCAGTACAAGGTTATAAAGGAAGGCACGGGCATTACCCCCAAGGTGAGCGACAAGGTGCAGGTGCACTATGTGGGTGCGCTTTTGGACGGGACCGAGTTCGACAACAGCGTGAAGCGTGGCGAACCGCTCGAGTTCCCGGTGAATGCGGTTATCGAGGGCTGGCAGGACCTGCTCCAGGTGATGAAGGAAGGCATGAAGGTGAAGGCCTGGATCCCGAGCGCTCTTGCTTACGGCGAGGCGGGCGTTCCGCCGATGATTCCCGCGAATGCGCTCCTGGTGTTCGAGGTGGAATTGCTGAAGGTGTATGCCGAGACGCCGGCAGTCGATACCACCGCTGCGCCTGCCGCTCCGGCTGCTGACGCTGCCAAGCCTGCCGAGGCTGCCACTCCAAAGGCGGAAGAAAGCAAGCCTGAAGCCAAGCCTGCGAAGGATGCCCCGAAGGCCAAGAAGAAGTAATCTGTAAAGCGATACGGCATGTTTTTTATAAGACGGCGCCCCGACGGTGCCGTTTTTTATTAAGTTTTGTACTATGAACAAGTCAGCGTCTGATTTCTACTCTCAGCACTTCGAAGTCGCCGGGTTCATCCGGGAAGTCTTCGGCTACATGGACCGGTTCAAGGGCCAGCTCTTCATCCTGAAGATTGACGACAGCCTCATGGACCATCCCCTGTTCCCGGTGCTCATGCGAGACATCGCCTTGCTACACAAGGCGGGTATCCGCATCATTATCGTGCCGGGTACGCGCAAGAGTATCGACGCTCAGCTCAAGGCTTGGGAAATCGAGTCCAAGTTCCACGACGGCGTGCGGCTCACGAGCGAAGAAGCCCTGCCTCTCATAGAGCAGGCGTCTCTGGGTGTTGCCCAGCGCATCATGAGCCACCTCACGGCGAGTGGCCTCAGCGGCATCCAGGGCAACTGGGTGCTGGCGCGGAGCCTTGGCGTCATCGACGGCGTGGACTACATGAGGACGGGCCGGATCGAGCGGATCCAGCGCGACATCCTCGAGCAGCTTTTGAACGAGAAGTTCGTGCCCATCATTCCGCCTATCGGCTGGAACAAGCTCGGGCATGCCTACAATATAAGCTCCACCGAACTTGCTACCGAGATCTGCAAGTACATGAAGGTGGGCAAGCTGTTCTTCATCGGTAACGAGAACGGTATCAAGCTCAAGGGGCTCGTGACCGGCAAGAACACCAAGTACCTGGAACCCACCGAGTCGGGTGTGATTTCGGCTATGGACGTGGACCAGGCGAAGGAACTGCTGGAACTCAATTCCGACGTGTTGAACTTTGCGCAGATGGACTACCTGATGAACGCCATCCATGCTTGCGAGGCGGGAGCGAACCGCGTGCACTTGCTGAGCGGTGAATTCCAGGGCAGCGTGCTGCAGGAAGTCTTCAGCGCTCGGGGTGACGGTACCATGGTGTACGCGAACCAGTACTCGAGCATCCGGCCCGCGAACATCGAGGATATCCCGGATATTCTGCGGATCATGCAGGACTACATCGCGAAGGGTTACCTGGTGCCGCGGACGCAGGAAAGCATTTCCGACAAGCTCAAGGACTATGTGGTGTACAGCATCGACAACAGCATTCACGGTTGCGGTGCCTTGCACGAGTTCGAGGACGGCATGGCCGAGATCGCTGGCATTGCCGTGGGCGCGAACTATCGCAAGTCGGGCATCGGCGACGCGATTGTGCGGCACCTGATTTCCATCGGGCGCATGAAGGGCTACAAGAAACTCTTCTTGCTTACGACGCAGGCTCTCGACTGGTTCTACCCGTTCGGATTCGAGGATGGGACGGTCGAGGATTTGCCCAAGAGCAAGCGGGACAACTACAACCAGAAGCGGAACTCGCGTATCCTCGTGCTCCCGCTGGATAAAACATGAACGCACTCGAAGCAATCCTCACTCGTCGCAGTACGCGCAAGTTTCAGGCCAAGCCCGTGGAACTCGAAAAGCTGCAGAAGATAGTGGAAGCGGGCCGTTTTGCGCCGACGGGTGGCAACTGCCAGAGCAACCACTTCTTCGTTATTAGCAATCCCGACGTGCTCAAGAAGCTCGTGGAACTGGTGCAGTCCGCGTTTGCGGCCATGGAATTGCACGACGGCCTATACAAGAGTCTGCAGAATTCCATTAGGCTTTCGCAGAAGGGCAACTACGTGTTCGACTACAATGCGCCCGCGCTTGTCGTGGTTGCCTGCCAGAAGGATTACGGCAACAACATGGCCGACGTGGCCTGTGCGCTCGAGAACATGATGGTGGCGGCGAACGAACTCGACCTCGGCAGCTGCTACATCAACCAGCTCAAGTGGCTGAACGAAGACCCGACGCTCCTTGCGTATTTCAAGACGCTCGGCCTCAAGGATAGCGAGCGCATTTACGGTTCCGTGGCGATTGGCTATGCCGATACCGAGACGGGCCTGCCCAACCGCAAGATGCCCGAACGTACCGGCAACGAAGTCGTGTTCGTGTAATTTTAGTTGCCGTCGGTTTTCTAGTTGCCGCCGGTTTCGCTCCACGACCAAGCGGAGGCATTCTTCAGGCCATTGAAGTTAACTGCTTCGGTTCTCTTGTCGCCGCTCTTTTTCTGCCAGAGGTGAATGACCTTTCCTTCCTTTGTCGAGATGACGTATTCCCTTGCCGTGCTGTTCTTGTCGGAGGCTTCGTACATCTCGATGTTGGTAATGGTGATGGAAATGATTTTGTGTGTTTCGATTGCCTCGAAATCTGACATCGCGTAGCCTGTTTGGCCGAGTGCGGCCTTCTTGATTTTGGGCTCATCCCAGTCGAAGGTGAGTTCAACTTTGTCCCTGGTCTTGAGGTCAATGAACGCGAGTACGTCGGTATCGACCTGGAGCATAATGGTTTGCCATTTTTCTGGGGCCTTCTTTACGTACTTTGGGGCGCTTGCCTTGTCCATCTTTTTGTAGATAAGACCGCAGTCGCCCTTGCTCTTGGTGAACTCATCGAAGGCGTTTCTGAACTTGACGGCGATTTCTTCGGCTTGTTTATATTCGGCTTCGGCGCTTTGTGCACTTTCTTGCGCTTCGTCTGCGAGGGCGCGTTGCTGCGATTCCCATTGGGCTTGCTGTGCCGCGTAGTGGGGCTGTTTTCTCAACATTTCCGCCATCGCCTTGGCATCTTCGTCGGTCATGCTGGGGTCGCTTGCACGAATCTGTGCGACTTGGTAATCGGCATAGTCCTGTGCTGGTGCTGTTGCATTTGCGGATGTTGCGGGCGCCTTGTTCGCGGGTGTAATGTTCGCGGGTGCAGCGGCTGTTTGCGGGGTCGCGGGTGCAGCGGCTGCAGTTGTATTGCCCGCCTGGTCGCCGGCCCAGTCTTTCCCGTTCATCGCGGCGACTATGGCCTTCTCGTTCGCCTTTACGACCTTGCAGTCCTTCTGGTTGGTGCTTGCCCGCATTTCGGCGAACGGGTCGACGCCCATCTGCTTGAGCATCGCCATCGTGTTCGCGTCCATGCCAGCTATGGCTCCGCTTTCGGCCATCACAAGCACAGCGCACTGGTTGATCATTACGAGTTTGTTCACGCGGTTCGGGGCGGCGATGCCGTGCTTCTGCAGGATGGCATCGGCTTTTGCCTGCTCTTGCTTGCTTGCGCTGGCGACGTCGTCACGCGAAAGGCTTGCTTCGTCAAGATCGCGCTCAATTGCCTTGAGGTTCTTGGCCCAGTTCTTCACATCGCCATCGGTGATGCCCGCGGACTTTGCGTTCTGCGCGAACGTTGTGGTGGCAAGTGAGGATGCCATTAGTGCAAACAGGAGCTTTTTCATATTTTACCTCGCTACGGATAAATATATGTTAATTCTTTCTTTAATTTTTTCGAGGTCGCTGTCGGTGAGGATGGGAATGAGGCTGTTGATTTCGTCGATGGATTTTTCCCACCACTTGAATTTTAGTAATAGTTCTGTGAGCTCTTCGTCGAAGCGTTTGCGCAGCGACTTGGTGGGCTTTGTGGAAGTGGGCGCCTCTCCGCGTGCTTCTATCGGTCTTGCCCAGGCGGCAAAGGCCCATGCGTTCATCCAGGGCCGTGCCTACGTGACGCCCGAAGACGTGAAGGCCGTCGCCATGGAAGTGCTCCGCCACCGCATTATCTTGAGCTACGAGGCCGAAGCGGAAGAAGTTTCTGCCGAAACCGTCGTGCAGAAGATTTTGGATTCTGTTGAAGTGCCGTAAATTAACGTTTCGGATCGTTTAAAATTCCCCGGGGCGCGAAATGCAACTCGGGGCTTTTTTTGTTAAGCCTATTCGCCGTAACTATACGGGGCGCGCACGTTGATGACCAGGCTGTCGGTCTTGAACGAGCCTTGGTTCCCGAGACGGAACGTTGCTTGCCATATGTTCAATAAACTAGCGGCACGGTAGGCTTTGTCGGCTTCGTAGTTGTTCTTGATGCGCGAAGTCGAGAACATATCGGCGATGGCGACGTCTTGGGGCAGGTCGGTCGCCGTGAAGTGCAGGCAGCTTATATTCTTCTGCTCCCATCTTCTGTTGAGGACGTAGAGCGTGTCTCCGTTGCATTTCTCGGGTGATTCGGCCATGTAGAAAGGACAGTCGTTGTTCTTGAGGGCCTCGCGCCGGGTAGAATCGTCCATCCATTCGGGGCACGAGACACATTTGTAGGTGGTATCGAGATCGTAGTCGTATTCGTAGCTTGCAATAGAACATTTTTCGATGGTCTCGAACTCGGTGCCACTTGGCAGTTGCGACCTGTCGAAGTTCGTGTCGAGCGTGTAGCCCTCTAGCGTGTCAAGCCCCTCGGGGAACGAGAAGTAGGCCGTATCGTGGTCGCCGGCAGAAACCTTATGGTATATCTTTGCGTACAAATTAAGATCTATGTCAAACTTTTTCTCTTCGCCTTTTATGTCGACGAGGGCGAATCGTAAGTGGTTGTCGCCGTCGGGGTCGATGCTCATGCCATAATTGTAATGCTTGTTGTAGTAATCAAAAGGCGGCATGTTTATAATGGAATCGCTGTCACCCACCTTGATTTTCGTGACGCATGCGGGGTGTACCGAATTCGCACTCTCGTTCTCGAGTAGCTTGCAATCGAGCGTTTCCAGGTACACGCTCGTGATGGTGTCTAATGCGGTGAACGAAATCTGGAGTGTCGTCGGACGATGCAACATTTCTGCTGCGGGGAGGCAAACATGGTCTTCGCAGTAGTTGTAGACCGGGTCCATTCCCAAAATGCGGCCTTCGTCATCTACGATGAGAAGATCCCCGTTGGCGTCACAGGCCCCAAGGATGGTAGCGGCGATTGCGGCCGCTGAAAATATGGCGATGTTCTTGCGCATGTTTGAAAATTAACAAAATAGGGGTCACAACGGCTGTAATTACGCCAACTACCTGACAAGGCGCAATAATGCGGGATGGAATGGCCCCTGGACGGGTTCTTTTGTCGGTTCTTTTGCTATTATTTGGGCGAAAAAGGGCGCGGGGAAGTTCCCCGCGTTGCAATTTCGTGTTTAAACAGCAATCGACCCGCGGGCGGCCCGCCAAGGCTGTGCTCCAGGTCACAAAAATGAAGGATATATGGCAAATCGTGTTGTTATCGGCTCCCAGTGGGGCGATGAAGGTAAGGCGAAGGTTGTTGATTTCTTGACGCTCGATGCGGACTACATCGTGCGTTTCCAGGGTGGCGCGAATGCGGGCCACACCGTCGAGGTGGGTGACCAGAAGTTTGTGTTCCACCTGATTCCCTCGGGCATCATGCACAAGGACAAGATTTGCGTCATCGGTAACGGCGTCGTGCTCGACCCCATCCAGACCCTCGCCGAGATTGCCGACCTCCACACGAAGGGAATCAACCCGGAAGGCCGCCTGTTCATCGCGAACAACGCCCACGTGGTGCTCCCGTACCACTCCACGCTTGACAAGGCAAAGGAAAAGAAGGCGGGCAAGGCTGCCATCGGCACGACGGGCCGCGGCATTGGCCCCTGCTACAGCGACAAGGTGAACCGTATTGGCGTGCGCGTAGGCGACCTCATGGACGAACGCGAACTTCGCCCCCGCGTCGAAGCGATGGCTAAGGTCCACAACGAAGAATTTACCGTGATGTACGACGTTCCGGCGATCGACCCCGAAGTGGTCATCAAGGACTACCTGGAACTCGGCCAGAAGATCAAGCCGTTCGTGACCGACGTGAGCGAGATGCTCTACAAGGCCGTGAAGGCCGGCAAGCGCCTCGTGTTCGAGGGCGCCCAGGGTACCATCCTCGACGTGGACCAGGGTACCTACCCGTTCGTGACCTCCAGCAACACTGTCGCGGGCTACGCAAGCTGTGGCGCGGGCGTCGGACCTACGGCCCTGGACGAAGTCTGGGGCGTGGTGAAGGCGTACACGACCCGCGTGGGCAACGGCCCCTTCCCCACAGAACTTTTGGACGATACGGGCGACACGCTCCGTAAGATCGGTAACGAGTACGGCGCCACCACGGGCCGCAACCGCCGTTGCGGTTGGTTCGACGCCCCGGTTGTTCGCAAGGCTGCCGTGGTGAACGGCCTCACGCACCTCGCTATCACCAAGCTCGACGTGCTCGATACCTTCGATACGGTGAAGATCTGCACGCATTACGAATGCGACGGCGAAAAGCTCGACTTTATCCCGAACCAGCTGTCGAAGGTGGGCCGCTGCACTCCGGTGTACGAGGAAATGCCCGGCTGGAAGTGCGACACCACCAAGTGCCGCAGCTACGACGAGCTCCCGGAGAATGCAAAGAAGTATTTACAGCGTATGGCTGAACTTGTTGACGTAAAAATTGGTATGATTTCTATTGGAGCCAAGCGCGACCAGAGCATCGTCATCGATGCAGGCCTCGCCAAGGGGCTGGGACTTTAACTAACAGGAGAATCACACATGGTGGACTCTACAATTCTTGGATTGCTGAAAGGCGTGGAACTCTTCTCCGAGCTGAGCGAAGAGCAGATCGGGATGCTTGCCAATCTGGTGGTTTCCCAGAACTTCAACCGCGACGAGACGGTAGTGCTCGAAGGCGATGACTCGGTGCAGGCGCTCTACCTCATTGCGTCGGGCTCGGTGCAGGTCTACATGACCGGCGTCGATGGGCGCGAGACAATCCTCAGCTTCCTCGAACGTGGAGACTTCTTCGGTGAAATGTCGCTCATCGACGGCGAACCGAGGTCTGCCTCGGTGCGCACCGTGACCGACGCACAGATGCTCATTATCCACCGTGAATCATTCCTGCAACTCATCCGCCAGTCTCCCGAGATTGCGATGGGCCTCCTGAGCGAACTCAGCAAGCGCCTCCGCAAGGCGAACCGCCAGATTGGTTCTCTCTCCACGATGTCCGTGAGCGGGCGCGTGGCGGGCACCCTCCTCAACCTCATGGAAGAACGCGGCGTGCGTATCCACACCGACAACGGCAACATGGTGACGGTCATCCACAACCGCCCGACCCAGCAGCAGCTTGCCGACATGTCGGGTACGACTCGCGAAACAGTGAGCCGCATCTGCTCGCTCCTCGTGAAGACGAACGCGATTGCCATGACCGGCAAGGACATTGTGATCTTCGACGAAAGCGCTCTCCAGGAAAAGGCCACCAAGGGCTAGTGGTTAGTCGGCGGCGCTTTGGAACCGTCTATTGACCGATGACTAATGACCGTGGTATGAACAAGTTAAAGAATGTTACATACAAACTAATAAACTGGCTCAAGACGTCGCCTGTTGTGAAGGCTTTTGTAGTCTGGGTTATTTTAATTGTCGTGCTCGCCTTTGCTGTAGACAAGATTGTATTGCCCGTGTTTTCGGGCCACTACGCAAAGACGGGAACCGTGCCGAACCTGGACGGCCTTGATTCCGCTGCGGTGGAAAAGGCTCTTGATTCCGCCGGGTTCAAGTGCGAATGGCTCGAGGAAGGCCGATACAGCGCCCAGGTGCCTGCGGGCATGGTGCTCGTACAGATGCCTGCCGCCGGGCGTACCGCGAAACTCGGGCGCACGGTGAAGCTCACCAAGAGCCTCGGCATTCGCGAAGTGGAAATTCCCGACCTGCGCGGCAAGAGCCAGAAGCAGGCCGAAATCTCGCTTACCCGTGCGGGCCTCGTGCAGGGCGAAATCGTGAAGGGCGCGCATGCGAGTATCCCGCGCGGTGTCGTTATCCGTACCGACCCGATGGCGGGTAACAAGGTGCGCCTCGGCGATACGGTGAAGGTTGTCATTTCGGCTGGTGCCACTACCGGCAAGGTAATGCTCCCCTCGTTCGAGGGCGAGATGATGGACAACGTTTACCCGAAGCTGGAGCAGCTCGGTTTCCGCGTGGGCAAGATCAAGCGCGTGAAGGGTGAAAACGGCGAGATGTCGGGCACGGTGCTGGAAACCGCTCCTAAGGAAGGAGACTATCTGAAGCCGGATACCAAGATCGACTTTGTGATAGTGGATTAGCCTATGAATTTTTTTGCCAAGCTGCTTGCTGTACTGACTTGTACTGCTCTCGCCCTTGTGGCGTGCAGCTCGGCTCCCGCAAAAAAGACTGATGCAGCGGCTGAGGCCGCTCCCGTGACGAAGACCGTTACAGAAGTGGAAGCCCCGCTTGTGGAGGCCGGGAACATCGACACGGCGCATGCGGCATTTATCCAGGCGATGGACATGGAAATGCGCGGGCTCGGATTCGAGGCGGATTCCCTCTGGATTCTCGCCTGGCAATACGACCCGAACAACCGCTACCTCGCTTTCCGTGTGGCGCAGAAGATGCTTTCGCACGGCGCAGACTCGCTTGCGTTTTCCATCGCGAAGAAGGCGAACAAGCTCAAAGGTAAAGTTACCGTATCGCAGCTCGAGACGATGGCGCGCCTGTACGTGAAGGAAGGCGTTGCCGATTCGGCGCGCAAGTACTTTGTGGCGGCGCTCGATTCCTCGAAGAATCAGGACATGAAGCTGCTCTATGACTACAGCCTCTTCTTGGAGGCGGTGCAGGACAAGGAAGAGCTCGTGCGCGTTTACGAGCAGTTGCTCCCGCAGACAAACTATATCCAGTCGCTGTTCAACAGGCAGGTGAACCTGCTCGTGGAAACGGGAAGGGATTCGATGATTGCGGGGCTTTTTGCCGATGCCTACGAGGCTACGGGTGACAGGGAATACTTGGCGAAGGGAGTGCACGCCCTGATGGTGCAGAAGCGTTTTGCCGACGTGCGCGCGATTGCGGATACCATCACGGGATCGACGGAACACGATGCGATGATTATCGAGCTTGCCCTGCTCACGTTCGTGAAGGCCCCCAGGGAGGACGTGCTCAAGTTCCTCAAGAAGAAGTATTACGAGGACGGCGTGAATGTGCCGGAACTCGTTTACCATTTGGGACTCAACGAGTACATTTTGCATGAGGTCGACAGTGCGAGGGTGCATTTGGACAGCGTGCACCTGAAGCTTGAACGCGACCCCTCTTACGGAGCGCAGGCATGCAGGATTCTTTCGACCATCGCGCTTACGAGAAACGACCCGAAGGCATCTGTAAGGTATGCCGAGCAGGCGGATTCCATTTTGGCAGGGGAGGGCAAGATATTCTTGGCGCTCGCCTATGCCGCGGCGAAGGAATACAAGCGGGCTTACGACATTCTCGATTCCATGCTGGGCGTGTGGAGCAAGTGGGCCCCGCTGGAGGCTGTTGCGGATTCTGCACAGCTTGCGAAGTTAATGGCGCAGGCGAAGGCGACGTACCGCAAGTTCCAGGGCGCGTATGCCGATGCGCTGCTCATGGAGGCGCACGAAATCGAGGAACATGCGGACGGTAACGAACTCAAGATGGCGGCAGCCCGCGAGGCGCGCCAGAAGGCGCAGCTGTTCTGGGAAAGCATGCTGCTTGCGGACCCGAGGGATATCCATGTGCGCTACAACATGGCACGGAACTTGGAGAGGATGGGCAAGACCGACGATTCCTTCGCGCTGTTCGAGATAATCATCAAGTCTCCGCAGTTCAAGGAACTGAACGCAACCGAATTTTACAACTACTACGGCTACACGCTCTTGAACCTGAACAGGAACAGGAAGGAAGTGGAATACGGTTACAGTCTTGTGCTGAAGTCGATTGAACTGCTTGCCGGCGCTAAGGTACCCGACGCCATTCTCGATTCGAAGGCGTGGGGGCTTTACAGGCTCGAGAAATTCGACGAGGCTCTCGAGGTCATCCAGAAAATCGATGCGAGCGGTTTCGAGAAGGATGCGGAATTCCTGGAACACCTGGCGGCGATACAGGCGGCCATCGGGAATAAGGCGGAAGCCACGAAGACGTACAAGAAGTTGCTGAAGATCGACCCCAGGAATGCTTCTGCCCTTGAATTCCTGAAGGGCAAGAAGAAGTAGCGCGTATGCATTCGTTTGTCCGAAATATGCTGGCGGTGACGCTGCTCTGTGCAGTGGCGGTGGGCCTGTGGGGCTGTGCCGGCACGAAGCCCGCGGTGGAACCGGGCGCGCAGTCTGCCCCTGCCGAAGGGGCAAAGCTCGATAGCCTGCGCGCGAAGATGGCGATTACGCTTAAAGACGACAAGGGCAAGGAACATGACCTGGATGCGGTTCTCTTCTCGGTGCCGGGAAAGCGCTACCGCATGGAACTCACGGGGCCGCTCGGAATCGGGGTAGCTTCGCTCTTGTGGCAGGAGGAAGGCTGGCAGATGACCTTCCCGACGGAAAAACTCTACATGAAGGGCGCGGGCTACATGGTGGGGCTGTTCGGCGAACCGTCTATCCCGATGGTGAATATCCACCAGGTGGCAGGGCTGTTCAAGGGAATCCTTTTGCCGGAGGGCTACGAGGAGGTTGAACCGCCGGGCGACTCGACGCGGGAGGAAGGCGCTACCTATGCCCGCGAGAAGACGGGGCGCATGTTCACGTTTGCAAGGGAAGGCGGGCATATTGCCTGGCTCTCGCGTACGGGGAGCGACGGCAAGCCCGAAACCATCCGGTATTTTGAATTCAAGGATTTCGAGGGCGTGGAAATTCCCGCAAGAGTCGTGTTTGAGCGCGGTGGCGAGAAGTATCTTGAAATCCGCGTGAAGAAAGTCAACCGTAACAAGAGCTTTAGCCAGGGAACATGGCGGCTCACTATTCCCAACAGCTACAAGCTTGTGGGCGAGTGATTTTTTAGAGGCTATTTTTGTAAATTGTAGCTATGAAGTTTAATGCGACCCTTTCTGCATTGTTTTTTGTGCTGTCCTGTTTGGCGCCGTTCTCTTTTGCGGTGGACACGCTCGAGGTCTTTGCGCTCCGTGTGCAGTTCCAGGAAGAGAAGACGGACAATTCGCTCACGACGGGCAATGGCGTTTTCGATTCCGACAAGAAGGAAAAGGATGCCTACAGTTTGGATCCGCCGGGCCGCAGGGGGACTCCCTCGTACTGGCTCAAGCATTTTGAATTCGCGAACAACTACTACAAGACGGTGAGCGGCGGGAAGCTGGTGGTGAAGGCGCGCATTTTCCCGGACCCTTCTGCGGGAACTTCGGTGTACACGCTCGACAAGCAGATTATCGACTACAACCGTACCGCCAAGAAGAAGGGCGAGAAGACTGCGGAATTTGACGAGGCTCGCAGCCGTGACTACCTGACGTTTGTGTACGACGCGATTGCCGCTGCCGCGAAGGACTCTTCGGAGGCGGGGCCGTTCCGTATTCCGCTTTCGGACAACCCGAACGTGAAACGCGCCTACATGATTGTCCATGCGGGTGCGAGTCGCCTGGTGGATGGCGGTAGTATGGGTACGAAGGGCGCCGACACTCCGGGCGACTTCATGGATATCTATATAAGTGGTGACGACTGGCAATACCTTCTGCCTGATTCCGCGAAGAGCAAGCTTGTGGAACCTGTAATCGGGCTTACGAGCGGGGGCGATACCGCGACTACGGCGCTCCGCATTCCGGGCGGTGTTCCCTCTACGCTAGGCTCGGTGATGGTGATGAGCGAGACTGCATCGCAGGACGGCCTCAACTGGGGCGTGAACGGCATTCTGGTGAACCAGATCGGGCGCGAGCTCGGGATGCCCAATACTTACGACGTGGTGAAGGGTATCAGCCGCTTGGGTTATTACGACGTGATGGACTTTGCGGGCTATAATGCGGGTAATGGATTCATGCCTTCGATGCCTGCGGCGTGGGAACGCGCGTACATGGGCTGGAGCAAAGTGAAGGAAGTGCGCCCTGTTGCGGGTAAGTCGGTGACGGTGGATATCGCTGCCGCGGGTACGGGCGGCGAAACCGAGATTGTGAAGGTGCCGCTGAGCGCGAGCGAATACTTGCTTATTGAAAATCGCCAGCGCAGTTGGAACAAGGAAGGCTCGGTGAATGTAGTCCTCGGGACGACGGACGAGGATTCCGATACCACATGGCGCACGGTGCCTGTGGACAGCCTGAACCTCGTGTTCGAGGACAGCGTGTGCGTGAAGGAAAAGTGCAGCGTGAACAAGAAGAAGGCGAAGGGCCTGATTGTGGGCCTGAGCAGCTACGATGCGGGAATCCCGGCGAGCGGCATTGTGGTGTGGCGCGTGAACGAATGGTACCTGCGCGAAACCTTGCAGTACGGTGTGGCGAACTTCTGGGGTGGCGATACGCTGCGTGACCACCAGTTCGGCATTGCGATGGTCGAGGCCGACGGAATCTTGAGTATTGGCAAGACGTTCAAGAACGCTCTCGGCGAGGATACTTACGATTACGGAAGCGGTACGGACCTGCTGCCGCACAAGCGCATTCCCGGCAAGGAATCGAAAAAAACATACGATGCGGTGACGACAATTAAGCCCACGGGTTACGCGAATACGCAGACATCGCAGGGCGGCTATACCGGAATCAAGATTACGGTGGACGTGCCGAAGGATGCCCGCGAGGAGAAGACCCCGAACGCGTTCCAGGGCGACAGCGTGGTGAACTATGCGGCACCGGTTATAAGCGTGACGGTAAGCGTAGACGACGGGAGCATTGAAGGTAGCGAGTTCCCGCTCAACATTGGGCTTGCGGGTGCCGTGCGCGGAGCCGTGTTCGTTGATGCTCCTGATGTGGTGTATGTGGGCAATGAGAAACACGAAGATGAAAAGCTTATGGTTGTAGGCACGGAAGACGGAACGCTCCTGGCTTTCAGTGCGCTTGGTACCCCGTTGGTTCCGGCCGACACGGTGGTCGAGCAGAAGTTCCTCTCCCGCGACAAGACCGTGCGCGAAGTTCCGGTGTTTCGCCTTGCTTCAAGTTACGGCCCGCTGGTGGGCATGGCGAGCGACGGCAAGGACGTTTACAGCCTGCATACGAACAAATTAGTAAAGACGAGTTTTGCGAGTGGAATTCCGGTGCAGGAAAGTATTTATGTGGATTCGGCGACGGTGGGACCGCTCGTTTATGACGGGTATGTCTATTATGCCGACAGGCATGGCGACAGGAAGGTCAGTGCTGCCGACTTTGAGGCTCCGAAATCTGGGTCCGAAATAGTGGATGCATATCCTTTGAAAGATGGAATGAAAAACGTCACGGATATGGCATACTGCGGGAAAGATGCTTATAGTGGGACTTTGCAATTTGCCTATGTGACAAGCGACGGCACGCTTTTTATGAACGGATTGGAATCGAAGAAGGTTGACGGCAAGGATGGCGAAACCTGGCGCATTGCCTGTGCCGACCTGGACCGCGACGGCGATGAGGAAAGGATTGTGGTCGGAAGCCGCGGTACGGTAGCTGCAGTGCCTATCCGGAGTATATATAAGTCGTATTCAACCGATGCCATAAAGTGGAAGAAGGAATACAAGCGCGGGAGCGCGGGCACGAGCGGCCTTGTGGACGAGACTTCGGGTATTGCCATCGGGGACATAAACAACGATGGTTACCCGGAAGCCGTTTTCCTGGGTGACAATCTCGTGTATGCGATTGACCGCACGGGACTCCCGATTGCAGGTTTCCCGGTGAAGATTTCCCGCGGTACGCCTGTGTTCGGGTTCTTCAGCGACCCGATTCTGGTGGATGTTACCGGCGACGATGTTCCCGAGATTCTCGTGCCGAGCAACGACGGTCTCGTGTATGCCTATACGGGCAAGGGAACCGAGGTGAAGGAAGGTTTCCCGCTGGCGGCCGGCAGTTTCGAGTATGTGGATTCCCTGCAGCACCTGCAGCCGATGAGCATTTTCGTTACGGATGCGGTTCCGGACAAGAAATCGAAGGGCCCCGAACTCTATGCCATGCATCGCAATAGTTTGTCTGCATTCCGCCTGCGCAAGGCGAGCGGGAAGGCCGCGGAATCGCCAACGGCTTGGACTCTCCCTGCGGGCGGCAACGAACGCACCGGCTATTTCGATGCCAGCAGGCTCGGCAATGTGGAGAAGGAAACTGAGAAGGACGAGATAAGCGAATTCTTCATTTACCCGAATCCGGTGCGCGGCGGTAACGCGAAGGCGCGCTTCGAGATTGGTTCTGCTGCGGTGAAGGCCGAACTGGAGTTCTACGACATTACGGGTCTTTGCGTATACAAGACGAAAATGACGGACAGGATTTTCGCCCGCGGGCGCAACGAGTTCGACCATCTCGACCTGAAGAAGCTCGGGTCTGCCGTGTATACCGCACGCCTGAAGGTTGAATTCAAGGACGGCAAGACCAAACAGAAACTCTACCGCGTGGGAGTGATACGCTGATGCATTGCCTGCGTGCAGTGTTCCTGGGCGTATGCGCCGCAGTCCTCCTGGGGGCCTGTACTACGGGCAACGAGCCCGAGGAGATTTTGCCAGTTTCCCGTGCAGGCGATGCGGGGAATGTAACGTCGAGCAGTTCCGGTGGCGCCGTTTCGAGCAGTTCGGAAGAAGACGGCGACGTGGAGCGCGATTCTTCCATATACAATCTTCTCCGGTGGGTCGAATTCCGGGGCGGGAAGGCAAAGATAAACTCTGTCGAATTCACCTACGGCGCATATTCCGTTTCGGCCACGGAAGTGACCCAGGCGGCATACGCACAGGCGATGGGTGGTATGCCCAATCAGCCAAAGGATGCCCCCGAAAACCCCGTGGTGAATGTTTCCTGGTTCGAAGCGGTACTCTTCTGCAACGAGCTTTCCAAGAGCATGGGGCTTGATACGGCTTATGTGTACTCGGCGGTGGGCGACAAGAATTACCTGCAGGATATTCAGATTGACTACAGTGTAGAATCGTTCCGCCTCGCTACGGAAATCGAGTGGGAAGTTGCCGCTCATGGCGGTACGAACACGATGTTCTACTGGGGCACGGACAAGGCTTCGGATTACGTGTATTACGGACAAACTTCTGGCCCCACGAGGGTGGGGAGCTACCCGCCGAATCCTTACGGCCTGTACGACATGGCGGGCAATGTCGCGGAATGGGTGAACGACTGGTATGGCGCATTCCCGACCAAGGATTCCGAGAACTACACGGGTGCCGCTTCGGGTACTGCCCGCGTGGTGCGCGGTGGCGGCTGGAGCGACCCTATCAAGGATTGCGCCCCGGATGTGCGCGAGAAGAAGGACCCGCTATATACCGCCCCGACGCTTGGGTTCCGCGTTGTCCGTTCCCTCGGCACGCTCTGATTTTATTAGATTGTAGTACATGAAAAGGATTGTACTTGCGGCCCTTTGTTTGGGTCTGTTTTTTGCGTGTTCCAAGGAAGAGAGCGCCCCGCTCCCCGAATTGCCGAAGGTGGAAATACCCGAGGGCCTTGTAGGCCTGTATTCGGGCAGGCTGCCCTGCGAAAACTGCAAGATGCGCGGTGTGCGCATGGAACTTGCCGAAGACAGCTCGCTGCTCTTTGTCCAGACGCTTGTGACCGATACGGCGAAGGTCGATTCCCTCAAGGGAAAGTACTCGTTCAGTGACGGCAAGGTCTCGGTGGTGCTCGATGACGGGCTGCACCTGAACTTCGTGGTGGACAAGTACGGCGCGCTCTCGATGCTTACCGGCGCAGGAACTGTCTACGAGGACGAAAACGGCATGAAGGCCGACCTGATCAAGATTTTTAACGTGCCCAAGAAAAAAGAAGGAGTGCAACAGTAGTATGAAGGCGAGAACTTTGATTGTTGACGACGAGCCGCTTGCGCGCATGCGTATGCGTTCGCTCTTGGAAAAGTATCCCGAGGACCTCGAGATTGTGGAAGAGGCGGGCTCGGGTGTCCAGGCGATTGCGAAGATAAACGAACTCGCTCCGGACGTGGTGTTTCTTGATATCCAGATGCCCGACATGGATGCGTTCGAGGTGCTCAAGAACGTGGACGAGGATGTTATGCCGCTTATCGTGTTCACGACGGCGTACGAGAATTTTGCCCTGCGTGCCTACGAGGAGAACACGGTGGATTACCTGCTGAAACCGGTGGATCCCGAGCGTCTGGAAGCGACGATGGAAAAGCTCCGCAAGCGCATTCCCGATGTCGAGGAAAGCCAGCAGATGCCCGCGGACTTCTCGTGGGAAAAGTTCCGCTCCCTCATGGCGATGGGCGACCAGTACCTGCAGCGCATCCAGGTGAAGATCGGCGACCGCATATTGCTCGTGAACGTGGACGAGATTATCAGGTTCCACAGCGAGGAAAAATACACGACGGTCTACACGCCCACGAACCAGTACATCATCGACACTCCTCTCGTGGATCTCGAGAAGAAGCTGGACCCGCGCCAGTTCGTGCGCGTGCACCGTGCGCATCTCGTGGCCATCGACTACATCGCCGAAATCCGCAAGTCGGACATGAGCCGCCTGAACGTGGTGCTGCGCGACAAGGACCGCACGCAGATTCTGGTGAGCCGCAATTTCGTGAAGACCGTTCGTAACCTGTAGTACCCTATGGACCAGACTCCCCAAAAATTTTCGATAAAGAATTTCCTCAAGTCGTTTGCCCGCGAAATCATTGTGCCTGTCGTGCTCGCGCTGGTGGTTATCCAGTACGTGATTCAGGCGTTCCAGATCCCGAGCGGGTCCATGGAAGATTCCCTCCATACGGGCGATTTCTTGCTGGGGCTCAAGTTTACCTACGGCTCCCCGATTCCATTCAGCAACCAGCATTTCCCCGGCTATGCCGAACCCAAGCCCGGCGACGTGGTGATTTTCCGTTACCCCGGCGAGCCTGAATATCCCGACAACAATCCGGCGCGGTACACGCACCTGTTCAACGCGCTGATGTTCGGGAATTTCTACTGGGATCACGAACCCGAGGAAGGCCAACCGCACCTGGTGCATTATGCGGACGGCCCGAAGGACTACATCAAGCGTTGCGTCGCGGTGAGCGGCGATACGGTTGCGGTCCACAAGGGGAAACTTTCGATAAACGGCGTGGAGCAGGATACGATTCCCGGACGCGGCAAGTGGACGGAAAAGTTCCGCAGCATGTCCCCGCGTGACGAGCGCGAGGCGTTCGTGGTGCCGAGTGTGGGCGATACGTTTGTCGTAGATTCCCTGCCGCTCGAAAAGCTCTGGTGGGTGCGTTCCATAATCTTGCAGGAAAATCCGGATAGTCATGTGGAACTGGAAATTGCGCTGTTGAAGGATGGCGTGGAAGACAACAACTATGAGTTCGAGGACTTCAAGGTTCCGGTAGAGAACGACCGTGGCATGTTGCTGAACGCGATGTTCACGCGCAACAGGACCGTGATCCAGCACAGGCTTACGCAGGGCGATACCGTGAGCGGTTCCATGCCGTTCTCGTACTTCCGCGAACTTGCCCGCATAGGGTTCCTGCCGCTTATAGACCCGCATGCAAAGGGCGGGCTCACGCGCCAGGTGAGCTACATCGGGTTCGAGGGCTCGCTGTTGCGCGACCTCGAGGGCAATGTGGCGATGCTGAATGCGCCCACGGTTGTTGTTGCGGATTCGGCTGTGCAAGATAGTTCAGTTGCCGTGCCGGACAGCGTTGTCGCGGAACCGAGCGTGAATCCGCACTTTGAAATACGCCGCAGGATTCTCGTGGACGGCAAGCCGATAGAAACCTACGTGGTGAAGACTCCGCAGTTCTTCATGATGGGCGACAACCGCGACAATTCCGCCGACAGCCGTTACTGGGGTTTCGTGACGCTCCGGAATATCCGCGCGAAGGCTTCCGTCATCTACTTCTCGTTCGAGAACGACGACCAGGCGTTCAGTTTCGGGAACCCGTTTAGCTGGTGGCGCATTCCGTTCAGGATTCGCTGGTCCCGCATAGGCAAGGTCATCCCGCTCATTGAGCGCTAAGGAAATTTTCCCGATGGTAAAGAGCCGCCTCGCATACGTCTACGCTTTTGCCCTGGTGCTTGTAAGCATCGTGCTGTGGGCGTGCGCGACGCAGGTGGCGCCGGGCGGCGGACCCGAAGACAAGTTGCCCCCGCGCGTTGCGGCAGTGTACCCGGCGCCGAATACCACGAACCACCCCGAAGAACTTTACGTGAAGCTGGAATTCGACGAGTGGGTGAACGCCTCTATCCCGCGTAGTGCCGTGTCGATATCGCCGCCTATCGAGGGCAAGATGAAGTTCGAGGTTCACGGGAAGACTGTGGAACTGCGTTCGCGCGCGCTGCTCGATACGGGCACGACCTACACGATTACCTTTGCGAGTGGCATCAAGGACTTGCACGGGAACGCTCTCGCGAAACCGTTCAATGTAGTGTTCTCGACCGGCGACCATATCGATACCCTGTCGATTACGGGTCGCGTACTGGTGAACGATTCCATGGCGCGCAAGAAGACTTACCCGAGCATAGGACTGTTCTTAATGGGGCCGGAGCGCGAGGGCCGCAGGTATCTGGAAAAGTACCGCGATTCCGTTACGAAGGCGCTCGATTCGCTTCCGATGCTCACGAAGGAACCCCCACTGTTCATGACGCGCGCGGACAGTGCGGGTAACTTTACGCTTACGGGCCTCAAGCCGGGCCGTTACCGCGTGGTGGCGTTCGTGGACGTGAACGGAAACCAGAAGATAGAACCCGCGCAGGAACTTGCGGGCGTGTGGGTGAAGGATCTCGTGCTTACCGAGGAGACCGCGGATACGCTCTGGGTGGCGCTTGCCGACCAGGACACGACAAAGCTTGAACTGGAATCGGTGAGCCAGCCGTTTGCGCATGTACTCGAGGCAAACTTCTCGAGGCCGGTGCTCCTCGATTCCGCCTTTGCCGACACGGCGAACTGCACGCTGACTTACCCTGACGGCGGAACGGTGCATCCGCATCACGTGTACATGGGCGCCACCAGTAAGAAGCCGCAGTTCTATTTCGATTCGCTCCCCGCTCCCGATGTCATGTACAAGTTTGCGTGCAAGTACGCGAAGGATTCCCTGTTCCGCATGCTTGATACCTTGCACGACGAGGTGGAATGGACCTGGTTGGAAAAGGCGAGCGACACGCTCGCCCCTGCGGTTGCCAAGACGGACTTGTATTCCAGGGCGAAATCCGTATTCCCGGGCGATACGCTTGTCGTTGCCTACAACAAGCCGGTGGATTCACTGCTGGAAACGTTCTATGTGGCGATAAACAAGGATACCGCGAAACTCGAGATGAAGCGCCTCGATGCCATCCGGTTCATGGCCATGCCTGCCGAGCCCTGGCCCACCGATGCCGCGGTGGACTTTCTGATGGGCTACATGGATACAACGCTTGCGAAGGCCGACAGCAACGGCGTGCGCGATACGGTTATTGAACTCAAGTACAAGAAACTCCAACGCTTCGAGACCGTGCCGAAGATAAAGCTCGCCTCGCTGAAGGGAAAACTCAAGAATGGAAACCCCGGCGTGACCGTGCGCCTTGTCTCTATCGAATCGAAGAAGTATTACTACACGAAGTGCGATATGGGCGGAAACTTTGTGTTCGACAACCTGATGGAAGACAAGTACTTTATCGACTACTACTATGCGGAAGAGGGGAAACTCACGCCCGATGGCGGCTCCCTGTTCCCGTTCAGTTACGGGCGCCCCTGGCGTGCCCCGACCGATACGGTGCGCGTGGTGAACGGCGAGAACGACATACAGAAACTTTTGCCGGACATGCCGGCGCTTCCATGATTTGTGAGGCTTAGATGATGGACAAGATACCTGCGTTTGTTGCGGTTGATTTGGAAACGACCGGTCTTGAATTCGAGAAGGACGAGATTATCGAAGTGGCTCTCGTGCGGTTCGAGTGCGGCAATCCTGTCGAGAACGTGGATTTTCTGGTGCATCCCGAGGCGGCGACGCTCCGCCCGTTCATAGAGAGCCTCACGGGAATTTCGAATGCGGATATCGCCGACGCTCCGGATTTCGCGAGCGTCGCAGGGAAGATTTCCGCCTTCATCGGCGACATGCCCCTTGTGGCGCACAACGCGATGTTCGATTCGCGCTTTTTGAAAAACGCGATGGAGAAGGTGGGAATACCTCTCAGTAACCCGGTATGGGATTCGCTTACTTTGTCTAGAATCGCCTACCAGGACGTGCCCAACCACAGGCTCGATACGCTCACGCAGGTCTTGAACATCGAGAGGAGCAGGGCACACCGCGCCCTCCCGGATGCGGAAGCCTGCGGAAAGCTGTTCGTGATGGCCTACGCGAAGATCTGCTCGATGGACAGCTGGCTCCTGGATGCGCTTACCCGCGTGGCTCGACACAGCGACTGGGAACGCCTCTTCGGGACGGCTCCCGAGGGCGAAATGCCGGAACCCGCGCTCTCCCTGCGGGAATGCGATTCTCCCGCGGTTGCTCCCGCAGGCAAGGCCCCGCGCGTGGAAGAATTCTTCAAGGAAGGTGGGCTCCTTTCCAAGACGGCGGAAAATTTCAGGGTGCGCCCGAACCAGCAGGAATTTGCATCGTGCGTGGAACGCAACCTGTACAAGGGTGGCATCTGCGTGCTCGAAGCTCCCACGGGTTCGGGCAAGTCGCTAGCATACCTCGTGGCCGCGGCGAATAAGGCGGTCTCGGGCGAGCGCGTGGTCATAAGCACCGCGACCCATGCCCTGCAGGACCAGCTCATTACCCACGACATCCCGCAGATCGAGCCGCTTTACGAAGAAAAACTGAAGGCCTGCGTACTGAAGGGCCGCGACAATTACCTGTGCGTCCGCAAGCTCCACGAGATTCTCAAGGCTCCCGAAACGCTTCTCGCTCCGGAAGAGCGCGACTCCTTCATGGCGCTTCTCCCGTGGGCGGTGAAGACGGAGCGTGGCGACATCGGGGAATGTTCCTCCTTCAGCGTTGCGCGCAATCGCGTGCTCTGGTCCAAGCTTTCGAGCACGGCTACTTCCTGCGTGGGCGAGAAGTGCGCATTCCATGCCAAATGCCCCGCGCTTTGCGCCAAGCGTTCCGCGATGGCGTCTAACTTGCTGCTCGTGAACCATTCGCTGTTCCTTGCCGACCTCGCTTTAGACTTTGCGCTGCTGCCCACTTACGAACACGTCGTGTTCGACGAGGCGCACCGGCTCCCTGAAACGAGCAACCAGAGCTTCGGCCGTAACATATCCTTCTTCAGGTACAGGAACATCGCGAAGACGCTTGTACCCCAGAAGGGAGCGACGGGCGGACTGCTGAACGAAATCTCGAACCGCATTCCCGAAGATAATGTAGCCGCAAGGAACGAGTGCGAACAGCTCTCGAACGACATTACCGAAACGGAGAAGGCCCTGCACCGCTTCTTCATGAAGATAGGCAAGAAGCTTTCGAAGCAGAAGGTGGGGAAGGGTGACCTGATTTACAGAAACGGGATTGCGGCAGATTTCGATGCCGACCCGAAGAGCGTTCTTGACCAGTTTGACTTGATGAAGACCCGTGCGAAATCGCTTTTGGAGATGCTCGCGGATATTCCGGGCGTGCAGGGGCTCTCGAAGGATTTCTCGGGTCGCATGGAAGAACTTGCGCGCTTTGCGGCGGACCTCGATTTCGTCGTGAAGGCGGGGAGGGATTCCTGGGTGTTCTATATGGAGGAACCGTTCAACCCGCACACGCTCAAGATGCACGCGTGCCCGCTCCATTCCGGCGACCTCTGGAAGGAAAAGTTCTATCCGTGGGTCAAGTCCGCGACGTTTACATCGGCGACGCTTGCCGTGCAGGGTGACCTCTCGTACTATGCGGGGCGCATGGGAATGTCCGAACTCGGGCAAAAGCGCCTCTTCATGAAGGTGTTCGGCGAAGCCTTCTCGAGCGATGAACGGCGCACCGTCATGGTCGCGAATTACCTGCCCAAGCCCTCGGTTCCGGAATTCGGCGAGGCGCTTAACGCGACGCTTGTCGAGGTGCTCCCCGAAGTGCAAGAGAACACGATGGTGCTCTTTACGAGCATCTCCGCAATGATGAAGGCGCAGGCGGCTCTCGCTCCGGTATTTGCCACGAAGGGCAAACTGCTCCTGTGCCAGCACGTGGACGGTTCGCTCGATGGCCTCATCGCCATGTTCCGCAAGTCGCGTGGCGCGTGCCTGCTCGGGTGCCAGAGCCTGTGGGAAGGAGTCGATTTCCCCGGCGATGCGCTCAAGCTGCTCGTGGTGACAAAGCTCCCGTTCCCCAACCCCTCCGACCCGTTGGTAGCCGGCATTTCCGCCGACATGAAGGCGCGGGGCGAGAACGTGTTCAAGAACTTCTATGTTCCCGAGGCGTACATGGAACTGCGCCAGGGCCTGGGAAGGCTCCTGCGTTCTGAGATGGATAGCGGCAAGGTGCTCATTCTCGACAACCGCGTTGTGACCGAGGCCTACGGCAAGACTTTCGCCCGCATCTGGAATATGAAGCACGTTATTGCGAAAAACGTGGACGACATCAAGAAATTTTTATAAGGATAATTCGCGTTCACTTTTTCCTTGTAAAAAAAGGAGCCTGTCTATGAAACATCTTCTTACCAGAATCGCGGCAATCACAATCCCGCTTTTCTTCCTCTCCGCCTGCGGTGACGACATCACCGAAATCAACGCGAACGTGGGCGCGGTGGAAACCAGCAAGGACTTGCCCGAATGCACCAAGGACATCGCAGGCCAGACGGCTTACGTATCGGAAACACACGAGTTCCTGGGCTGCGATGGCAAGGAATGGCAGACCCTCAGCGCGAACACGGTGAACGTGGGCGACAACGTGTGTACCTCCACGAGCCTCTCCGACGGTACGGGCTTCGAGATTTTCTGTAACGGGGAATCCATCGGTACCGTAAAGAACGGCAAGGACGGCGCACCTGGCGAAAAAGGCGACACCGGCGCAAAGGGTGACAAGGGCGATGACGGCGCCCCGGGTACCAACGGCACGAACGGCAAGGACGGTGCGCCTGGAACAAACGGCACCAACGGCACGAACGGCAAGGACGGAGAACCGGGTGCTAACGGTACCGGCTGTAAGATTCAGGAGTCTACCGCACTCACCGCGACAATCGCCTGCGGCTCGGAAACCTTCACGATGGACTTGACGGGCTATGTGGACATTCCCGAGGCATGCGATTCTGAAGATGCAAACTGCGGAATCCCGATGAACAACGTGGACCTGAGCGGTGTTTCGCAGAAGGGCCCGTTCGTTACTGGCACGGATGTTACGGCTTACGAACTCGAGAACGGCAAGTCGCTCAAGCAGACGGGCAAGACGTTCGGCGGCAAGATCGAAAATCAGGACGGTTCCTTCAATATCCGTACAGTCAAGCTCAAGAGCTCCTTCGCGTACCTTGTGGCAGATGGCTTCTACCGCAACGAGGTGACGGGCAGGAACAGTGCGGCTA